>Ga0335072_10000634_pt1 | contig 64916 bp, 43 predicted proteins | sample Lox_Sample_21_FD_206725 | JGI IMG/M metagenome (GOLD analysis project Ga0335072, IMG submission 206725) | Soil microbial communities from Loxahatchee National Wildlife Refuge, Florida, United States - Lox_Sample_2.1 | ecosystem: Environmental > Terrestrial > Soil > Wetlands | place: USA...
AACCGGAATCGGTGCTGCTTGTAGAAAAGTACCCCTAAGTAGAATTGCGCCGCTTCGGAAGCCGGATCCACGGTGATCGCGGTGATGAGACAACTTTTGGCAACATCCGAACGCTGTGCAAAGGTGGCCAATCGAGCCTTGAGCACGAGTGCCGGAACCAGGTATGGATTCTCGTGCAGTGCGGCATCGACTTCCGTGACCGCTTCGGAAAAGTTGCGCTGCGCAAAATCGGCCTTCGCTCTTTCGTAGTGTTGCGGCGCTCCGAGGGCGAGCTGCAGTGCGAGAAGCCAGATCATAGAAGCTCGCCGCGGCGCATCGGAGAACTGCGCAGGCAGGGATCATTGTTCGTTCACAGGCCAGATGCATTGCCTGGCCTGTGAACGAAGTGTAAATAAGGTTCCGCCTAGAATTCGATTCGGGCGACAAATTCGCCGCTACGAGGGGCAAAGTTTCCACCCGCGCCGGAGATGCCATCTCCCAGGAAACCGAAGCCATTGACGATGCTGCCGTCGCCTCCATACTGCGAAGTGGCGAATGGGCTTCCCATGTTGAGCCCGGGATAGGCCCAGCGGTTAAAGACATTGAAGAAATCGGCGCGGAGTGAGAATTTTAGCCCCTCCCGCAGCGGGACGACTTTGCCGACGCCCAGTTGTTCATTGGGATATCTCGGACCACGGAAATCACCGTAGTACGGCCTGGAATTGGCGTACTGGCCGAGAGCTGGATTGGCCCACGCGGCAGGATTCAGGAAGAACGTGGTGCGGGGATTGACGTTGTGGTCGTTGAGGCTGTGCAGGAAGAGCTTCTGGTGCGGGACGCGATTCGCCCAGACTGCATCGGCAAACGTGACCGATGTCAGAGTGCTGGTTGAATTAGGAACCTGGATCGGGAATCCGCTCTGGTAATGGAAGATGCCGTCCGCTGTCCAGCCGGCCAGGAAGAGGCGCTTCCATCCGGTTTGATCGAAGCTGAAGGCGGGTAGTTCGTAATTGAAGTAGAAGTTGAGCATCTGCGGCTGGTCGATGGCCACATAGGATTTCTGGCTTTTCGGCGGGAGGGCGGGATCCTGAATCGGGATCGTCGTCGTATAGGTTCCAGTGCTGGAGATGGTTCCCAGGTTCTTCGACCAGGAGTAGCCGAGGCCGCCGGAAAGTCCATTGCTGAGCCGCTTCGTGACCTTGACCTGGAATGCGTCGTACCACCAGTTGCCGTTGTGCTCGTAGTAGTCACCGATGTTGCCGAATTGCGGAAACGGCCGCAAGGCCTGCGCCAGGCTGGCTCCGGACGGGAAGGTTGCATAGGGCGGGGTGAAGCCTCGAGCCGCCACGCTGGCAGAAGAGATCGGCTGCGTCAGCAGGCTGAAGTCGGCCGGGTTGGTAACGTCCAACCCGTACTTCTGCGAAAGGACCGATGGAGTGAGTTCATTGGTCGTGTTGGTCAGCCCGTCGGAATTGAGCCACACACCCCGATCGTCGATGAAGGATATATTGACGGTCAGATTGTTGGCGATCTCGCGCTCAATCCCGATGGTCGATTGCAGATAGCGCGGCGGGCGGCCGTTGTTGGGAACGATGAAGGGCGGAGGCGAATTAAGCTGGCCAGGATTCGGATAGGCACCGGGATCGAAATCGGTGGCGATCAGGGTGCTCGGGGAATACGGTATCCCGTTCGATAGCTGGCCGGCGGCGATGCCATACGAAGGACTCGTCAGAAATACCTGATTAAAGCCGAATCCCTGATTGCTGTAGATCTCTTCATTCATAAAGAGCTGAGGACCCGAGTAGAAGCCCACGGCCCCATGGAGCACGGTCTTCTCCTGCACCTGATAGCTGACGCCGAGGCGAGGCTGAATCATCCAGGGATAGAACTTCTCGAAGCTGCAGTTGCAACGCCCCTGCCCGGATCCCTCGTATTCAGTTCCACCCAGGAGTCCGCCGGCTGACGGATTCACAACGGTGGGACTGAACTGGGTTTCCCTCTCGTGCTGTTCCTGTTGCATCTGTTCCAGATCCCAGCGCAATCCATAATTAACGGTGAGTTTATTGGTCAGCTTCCACGTGTCCAGTGCATAGAACCCACCCTCCATGCGGTGAAACCACTGGATGTTATCGTTCCCGATGCTGGCTCCAGACAACTGGCCCAGAACGAAGCTGGCGAAACCATCGCCGATGCTGGCTCCATAAAGATTCTGCCCTTGCGCGGACGGCAGGGAGGTCTGATCGGGACTGAAGCCGTACGATCCGGCCGACAGGTCATTGTGAGTGCCAAACAGCTGATGACGGAAGTCTCCTCCAAATTCGTAAGTATGGCGGCCGTGGACCCAGATCGCGGATTCCGTGTCATACCAGTTGTCATCAATGAAGGGAGCGTTGTTGACCCCCAGTTGTGGAACGCTCTGGCGGTTGACGGTGAGTCCCGAGAAGATGGGAAACGTGTTCGCGGCGCCGCCGGGCATATTGGCCGCGGTGTTCAGACCTAGACTCGACGCCTTGAAGTTCTGAACCGCCGAATCCTGCAGGGCATCATGGCGGGTGAAGTCCATGCCGGCATGGAGCACAAGGTTCGGCGTAGCCGTATAGTCTGCATTCAGGTACAACTGCGGGGCAGGGGTCAGATTCCAGCGAGTTGAGCCGCCCACGCCGTTGATGCCGTCATCTGCATTGTCCTTGTCGGAATACTCGGCGATGTAGTAGCCCGAAAAGTGCCACTTCTGGCCGATATAGTGGTCGAGCTGAATGCTCGTCAGGTACTGGTATTTGTTGTTCGGCTGCAGGTTTGGATAGTTGTTGGTGAGCTGGTTGGCGGTTGGCCCGGAGGGATTCGGCATGTAGGTGAGGGCCTTCTGCGCGACTGGATCCCAGCTGCCGGGGGCCCCGATGTTGTTGTTGGGGAACGGATCACGCACCACGGCTGTCGAGCCGTCCTTGCAGGTTGCTGTTCTGGTGGTCGCCGGGTTGTAAACTGCGCCGTTGATCATGGGCCGGCCCAGGCAATCGAGCACCGGCGCTCCATTGGAGTCCACAATAGGGCCAAGGAGCAGCGAGCTCAGATCGCCATTGCGATAGGCCGCGGTGGGAACCGTGATGGTTCCGTTGTTGAGGGTTTGCGCGTTGTGGTATTCCTCGTAGGCGAAGAAGAAGAAGGTTTTGTTGTGTCCGTTATAGAGGTGAGGAACGACCACCGGGCCGCCGAACGAGCCGCCAAAATCAAGCTGCCGCTGTACGGGGAGATAATTCTGGCCAGCCGGGGTGTAGTTGAAGGGCTGTCCAGCATCCAGGTCCTCATTCTCGAGGTAGGTGAAGGCCGTTCCATGCAGCCGGTTGGTGCCGGATTTCGATGTGTAGTTGAAGATCCCGCCCCCCGACTCGCCAAACTGAGCAGAGTAGTCGTTGATCATAAGGGATTCCGAGCCCAGCGACTCAACCGAAGGCTGCTGCTCATCGGAGATGGCGCCTTTGACCGCCGAAGTGTCATCCAGGCCGTTCATAAAGACGCGGTATGTCGTCGCCGGCGAGCCCTGGATGTGAATATCGTTCCATCCGCCGGCGATGGTTCCCGGCAGCAGAGCCGCAAAGCCCATCGGGTCGCGCACAGCCCCGATCCCCGTAATGTTGATCGGAAGCTCATTCAGGTCCCTCGTCGTGACTTCGACATTGTTCTGGGCGCTGTCGGTTTGCAGCAGGGGAGCATTCGCCGTGACCGTGATTGAGGTCGTGGCATGTCCCACAGCCAGTTTCAGATCGACACTCGCCGTCTCTCCGACGGAAACGGTGATCCCGTCGCGGATCAGCTCGTTGAAGCCCGGCGCCAGAACGGTAACGGAATACTGGCCGGCGATCAACTCCGGGATGGTGTAGGCTCCCGCTTCAGTTGTGACGGTTGAGCTCTGGGTGCCGGTTGCGGTGTTGGTGACGACCACTTTGGCTCCTGCTATGACCGAGCCGGATGGGTCGGTGACCACCCCCGCTATGGTGCCGCGATCGAGTTGTGCAAGGCACAACCTGCTCGCGCAACTGAGCGCCACGAATACGAGACCCAACGTGAAGTACCTGAACCAGCCTTTTTGCGTCATCTTCTCCTCCAGAGCGATCGCGCCAATGCAGTTTTTACTGACAGCTTGTATCCGCTGTTTCATTCCGCCGATCACCGTACGCCTCGAAGACGACGCTTTGGCAACGTTAGAAACGTTCTTAACCGAGCCGTATCTGTCTGAAATTTCAGCGCAGTTTGGAACAGGACCCACGTAACGGTAGCCACCTGGTTGTGCAGGTGCGCAATGAAAACGCGATCACGGAAATGGGGCGGCAATGCGGTGACGAGCGCGGTCGAGCCGGCAGGAAACTGTGCTTCAGATGGGCGGCGAGCGGCGAAGAAGGTTAGCTGACTTTGGGAGCGGAGAGGAGGTGGCAGGCCACCATATCGACGGTGCCGGGCGAACCCGCCATGGTGTTCAGGCGCAGGAGTAGTTCGAAATCCTGCGGCGCCGCGCTGGCGGGAATATGGCAAAAATCCATGGCGCGGCGGAGGCGCGGTAAGTCCGTGACCAGATGCCCGGCGGCCTCAGTTCCCTCAGCGTCGGCGCCGGCCAGCAGGAGGACCTGTCCGGATTGGCTGGGATTCTGGACGAGAGCGACGAGGGCAAAGGATTCGCCGGTGCCAAACCCGCGTGCGGTGGGCGAGTAAGTGGCGAGTTCGCCCGCACGCGGATGAAGGTTCTCGATCGCCTCCTGATTGAGCTCCTGGCTGAACACGAAGCGAAAGTCCAGCTGATTTTCAAAGAAGTCGAACCAGGGGTTGGAGCGGGGGCTGCCGATGAGCACCAGGCTGTCCCCGGTTTGCATATCGGAAACACGCAGAGTGCGGGCCGAACGGACGGCGACGACCACGCTGGCCGGTGCCAGACGCGCGATATTCACAGCCAGCGGCGTGTCGACCGCGGCAGAGTTATCGGCATGCAGGTAAAACCGATAGAACTGCTGCTGCGCCGGCGTGAGAGCCTGCAGATCGTGTACGTACCTCTGATTGGCATAGTCGGAGATCGTGATGTCGCTGCCGGTCAGTTCCTGCAATTGCTCGAGGCTGGGATCGCTCGTGATCAGCTCCACCGTGTGGCCGGGTCGGAAGATTGCCTTCCAGGGCAGGACCTCCGACGCAGAATGGGGCGAGGGCCTCCACTCACGGAAAGCCACAGCGGATATGACCATGAGAAGCGCAAAAGCCACGGCTCCGGCGATAAAGGACCAGCCGTTGGTTCGTGGGCGGGCAGGAGCGACTGAAGAGGAAGTTCGTTCGGGGAGAACTGGTTGGTCGGAACTGACAGCCGGCAACGGAAGAGGCTCGGGAGCAGCGGCCACGACTGGCGCGCATTCGATCTCCGGGACGTAAGAGCCGGGGGGAAGAAGGATGCGGAAGCGGGAAGTCTCGCCGTGGCGGCCGTAGTGCTGGAGCAGCCGGCGTCGGACGTCGCTGGCCGTAACTCTGACAATTGCATCTTCGCCCGTGTCATAGGCGGGCATCCGATGGAAGAGCTCGATGCCAATGGTTCGTTCCTTCAGCTGATGGACGGAGCCCTGCAGAGTCTTATCAATAATGTAGCGGAGAAACTGCTGGCTGCGATGGCTTCCGCGGAAAGCAACTCCCTCTGCGATTTCATCGAGGTGCGCCCGGAGCGCCTGAACCAGCTCTGGATTGTTGAGGACCCGGTCGAGCTCGCTGGCGCGGGAAAGATCGTGAATGGCCGCAGGCATCGGTAGGCGGGATTGTAGCACGCCAGAAGAGCTGACCTGGACGCGACCCGCAGCCGGCCTGGGCAGGATCGGTTCCGGCCATGCGGTTTCGGAAATGGACACGATCAGTAACCGGCGTTGAGTCCGATTTGCATTTGGTCGCCGGCCAGGTGAGCGATCCGGGGCGTACCACGGAAGAGATTGCCGGTGATGATGGCGCTGCGGACTCCTTCAGCGAGGGCAATGTGCTGCTCGTCCTGGCGGAACTCGCATCCGCGAATGAGAATGGCTCCGGAGTTTGCCTGAATGGCGGCACGATCGCCATCGTGGCCCCACTGCACGAAGGTGCATTCGCTGAAACCGACGGTGCCATTCCCGGCGATCTTCGCGATTTGATCGCAGGGACCCCAGAAGGCGCTGTTGCTGATGCGGACGACGCCGTGATGCGCGGGACCCACCTCCACCATGGTGGGATCGGGTCCGTGGAAGGAGGTAAACTCCGCATTGGCGATGAGCAGGGCATACTCGGCGCTCTGCTCGACGAAGACTGCGCGATTGCAGTCGTCTGCTCCGATTCCGAGAAAGTTGCCGTTGCATTCTCCGGTCTCGGTGGCAATGAACTTATAGCCAATGTGGTAGCCGAAGCAGAAAGTATTGAGGACGTATTCCCAGTCGGCACGGCCGAAGATGAAGGCCTCGCCGTTCTGCATCTGCCACTCGTAGACCGGGCCGTGCGAATTCCACCAGGGATTGAAGTGGACGTTTTCGATGCGGCCGATGTCGTAGATGGCATCGACAAAGATGCCCCGCCGGAGTGGTTGACCGGTGATGTTGCGGATATTGTGGCGCTCGTTCTTACTGGCGTCGATGCCCTGGTAAGGATTGAGCAATTCGACGTCGAAGATGGCGGGGTTTTTGCCTCGCATGCTCACCGTCCACGGATAGGGCACGGGCGCGGAGGTGGTGACCTGTTCGGGATAATAGATGGTGAGTCCGGCGACGGAGCTATTGGTATTCAGCGTGATGAAGGGAACACCGTCTTCGGTTCCCCTGCCGGCGGTAACGAACAGAGCCGTGCCATCATCACCGGGTTTGGCCGCTCCCGGATTGCGAAGGCCAACGTGTGACGGCACGCACGTATAGGAACCGCGCAGCGTGACCCCGTCAGGAATGTTGATCGCTCCCCGGAAGAGATAGCGGCCAGGCGGAGTATAAACTGTGCCTCCGCCTGCATGCGAAACCGCATCGAGCGCGCGCTGGAATGCGGCTGTGTCATCGGTGACAGCATCGCCGGCGGCGCCGAAGTCTCTGACGTTCTGAGCGTTGGCCTTCGGATCCGCCACAGGTGCGGCACCGGCGAGAGAAGGCAGGGCGAGCACGCCGACCATACCGGCCGCGGCTCCTCGGGAAAGCAGCTGACGTCTCGAAGGCAAAACTGTTTTGTCGGGATTCATCTGCATTCCTTTCATTGGGGCTGCTGAGATGGTCTGATGAAGGCGATGGGATAATCCTTCGCCGATCTCTTATGAAGACCTGCCTTCAGTCTGCCTAATAAACTATCCCGCGGGGATTGGCTTTATACAAGGTTAGAGACGATCTCTAACGGTTCTCGTCCGCTTGCCCGCTAAGAGTTACGAGAGGAAAGGAGACGTTAACAGTACTTACCGTGGCGGCTCGCCAACGGATCGTCGACAAATGACTGACGATCTAACCTCTTGTCGCAGAAGTCATCGGTTTTGCCGAAAACCCCAGTTCTCCCATAAGCCCATCATCTCCAGGAGCCCATCACCGCGGCTCCCTACAACTCGCGCAGGGAAACGGCGACCGGGCGCAGTGCCGCACGCACCGCGGGCAGCAGTCCGCCGAGAATGCCCATGGCCAGCGCGAAAACCACTCCCATTACGAGCAGGTTGAACGTGATCCTGAAGGCGAAGGCCAGGTTCGAGAACGTAGAGAAATTCATGGTCTGGGTGGTCATGCCATTCAGTGGAAGCACGACCACACAGCCAATAACGCCGGCGATGAACGAAATCACCAGCGCCTCAAACAGAAACGAAAGGATGACGTTCCAGCTGGAGAAGCCGAGAGCGCGCATGGTTGCGATCTCGCGTCCACGTTCGGCGACGGCGGAGTACATTGTATTGAGAGCGCCAAACACCGCACCAATGGCCATGACGGCGGCCACCAATCCGCCGAGGATGGTGATCAGCCGGGTCATGGCCGAGGATTGCTTCGCATAGTATTCCACTTCGCGCTCGACTTCCAAATTCAATTGAGGATCGGATGTAATCGAATCCCTAAATTTGTCGAACGCCGCGGGCGAGGTAAGGTGAACGGTGGCAGACTGAAAGATGTTGTCCGGACGCCTGAGAACCTCATTCAGAATGCGCGAGTCGCACCACACTTCGGAATCGAACGACGATCCGCCTGCGTCGAACACGCCCACCACCTTCCAGTGCCCGCCACCGAAGTTCACAGTGTTGCCGAGGGTCAGGCCCTCATAGGTTTTCGAGGCGTTCTTGCCGACGACGAGCTCATCCAGACCGGAATGGAACATCCGCCCCTGAACGATCTTCACGAATTTGCGGATTTGCAGAACGTTAGTCGAAACACCGCGAACCTCGACATTCGCGTCCGTGCCCGTGCTGATCAACGGTATTGGGATCACGCCGACAACTTCCTGCGTCATCAGCGGCTGCCCCGACGCATCGCGTGCCACGCCTGGCTTATCCTGCACGAGCTTGACCGAGTCGAGGGTGATGCCGCCCATCATCTCCGAAGTGGAGCCGGCGCGCATGACCAGCGCATCGTCGGGTGAACCGGAAGCCACCAGCGTTGCCCTGAAACCGCGCGCCAGTGAAAGCATGGCCACGAATACGCCAACCGTTCCGGCGATACCGAGAATGGCGACGATGGTGGAAGTCCAGCGGGCCCGAATGCTGCGGAAATTGTAGGAGACCGGCACCGATCCGATTAACGGCGCCAGCAATCCGGCAACGATCCCCCCCACGATAATTAAAATCAGCAGCAGGGCAGCGACGGCGGCCAAAGTAATTACGACTCCGAAAAAGAGCTTGGGCATCATGCTCAGACCCTCCGAAGGGCATTCACCACGCGCATGCGCATCGCGCCATAGGCGGGAAGGATTCCGCTGGCAAAACCGACCACCAGCGCCGCGATCAGTCCGTACACCAGGGTCTTCGCTGTGACGAAAAGCGGAGGCAACAAACCAGCCATCGCGCGGCTCAGCGCTGGAATCGCGCCCATCGCCAGCAGCAAGCCCACACAACCGGCGAGCGCGATCACCATCGACTCGCTCAGGATGAATCCAAGCACCGCGCGATCCGAGAAGCCGATGGCTTTGAGCACGCCCAGTTCATTAGTTCGCTCGCGCACGGAGATGGCCATAGTATTTCCGGTGACCAGCAACAGCGTGAAGAAAACGACTGTGCCGATCGACATGATCAGAAACTTGATGTTTCCGAATTGCTTCACCCATCCCTCTGCAAACGCGGATTCGGTCTCGGTTCTTGTTTCATAGGGTGAATTGATGTACGCGTTGTCAATGGTTTTGGCGATGCGCGGCGCATCGTCAGGGTTAGCGATACGGACCGTATACCAGCCAACCTGACCCTTCATGCTCTCGGGTACGCTCTCCTTGAAGTATTCCCACTGGATCCAGAACTGGGTTTCGTCGTCCTCGCGCTTTTCGCCGTGGTATACGCCGTCGATGTTGAACTCCAGTGCTTTATTCTGCAGCCCGTACAATGTCGTCTTAATGGGAATGCGATCCCCAATCTTCCAGCCGAAGCGCTTCATGGTGGCTGCGCCGACAACCGTGCCCTGTCGGTCGTTCAGAAAAGTCTTCCATTGGTCGTCGGGAACAATGAGTTCCGGGAAGACCTGGCGTTGATTTTCCGGGTCAATCACGAACTGCGGGAAGAAGTTCTTTGGGTCCTGATATACGCCGCCGAACCAGTTGTCATGCGTGATGTATTTCACGCCGGGAATACGCAGGATTTCATCGCGGTAGGACAGCGGAAGCGTATTGATGATGGAGGTGCGATTGATCGTGACCAGCCGATCTGCGCTCACCACGTCTGCTCCGCGGCCGAAGGCATCGTTCACCACCCCGAGAAGCGCAAACAAAAACAGCGCAACCGCGAAGGAGCCGATGGTCAGGATCAGCCGTGCCTTCTTGCGAAGCAGGTTCGCCAGAATCAGTCTGCTGAACTTCATGAGACCCCTCCCGCGATGACGCTTTGCCGCGCTCCTGCTTCGATCAGCACGCCCTTGTCGAGATGCAGGATGGTGTTGGCCTGCTGCGCAACCAGCGGGTCGTGCGTCACCATCATGACCGTTTTTCCATACTCCTTTACCAGGCGTTTGATCAGGTCCATCACTTCGTCGGCGCTCTTACGGTCCAGGTCGCCGGTAGGCTCGTCGCAGAGGAGGAAAGTGGGATCGGCAACGATGGCGCGGGCAATCGCAACACGCTGTTCCTGTCCACCGGAAAGCTGGCGCGGATAGTGCTGCATGCGCTCGCCGAGCCCAACGATGGAGAGGGCGGTTTCGACATGCTTGCGGCGCTCGGCTTTGGAGAGCTTCGTCAGCAGCAGCGGCAATTCCACATTCTGAAAGGCGGTAAGAACCGGGATGAGGTTGTACATCTGGAAAATGAAACCGACGTGGCGTGCGCGCCAGTCGGTCAGCTTGCCGCGGGACATGTGGGTAATCTCGTCCCCGGCCACGCTGATGGTGCCGCGCGTGGGAACATCGAGACCGCCCAGCAAATTGAGCATTGTGGTCTTGCCCGAGCCGCTCGGCCCCATAAAGGCCACAAAGTCGCCCTCATCGACGTCGAGATTCAGGCCCTGGAGGACGTCGATATCTTCGTTGCCACGACGGTAAGTTTTGTCCAGGCCGCGAACCTGAATCAGACTACCCGCTTTTCCATTGCCGTCCACGCGTACCATAAGCAACGCTCCTTAGTTTCGCCATGTCCGACGGATCACCGGAAATGGCGCCGATCTGATGCGGGGATAACATTCCGTATCCCTGCAAAGCAACACGAACTCACACCCACACAAGGCCGATTCGATGGCAGGGAAGGTCGCTGCTTACCGCTTGATCGCTACTCCTTCGCCATCTCTTAAATTTCCGGGCCCTCCTACGACAACCGTGTCTCCGGGGGTGAGCCCGGCGAGAATCTGGGCCTGTGTTCCGTTGGTCGTGCCAACCTTCACGGCGTGGCGCTCGACGTGATCGCCCTTTACCAGGAAGACGATTTTGTCCCCGCCATCATCGCGCACCGCATTCTGCGGCACCATTACGCCCGCGGGCGCATTCTTCGCCTGCATCCCTTCTTCCCCGAGAAACGTGACCTTCACGCCCATGTCCGGCAGAATGCGCGGATCCAGTTTGTCAAAAGCGATACGAACTTCCACAGTCGCCTTCTGGCGATCGGCTGTGGGAATGATGGTGCGCACGCGGCATGGAATCTTCCAGTCCGGATACGCATCCAGAACTGCGGTTACTTCCTGCCGTGGCTTCACTCGCGCGATGTAGTTCTCGTTTACGTCCACTTCGATTTCATTTGAGGCCATATCGACAATGGTCGCAATGCCCGTTCGCGTGAAGCCGCCGCCGGCCGAAATCGGCGAAACCATTTCTCCCACCTGCGCGTCCTTGGAGACGATAATTCCATCGAATGGAGCGCTGATGATGCAGTTATCCACTGCCTGCTGCGCTTCTTTGACGCGGGCGTCGCCAGCAATCACCTGCTCCTGGGTATAGTCGATTTTTGCGCGCAGGCTGTTCGCGGCCATCGTCGCGTTGTCGAGCGCTTCCTGCGTTTGAATGCCGGCCGCCCTCAGTTCCTGCGCCCGATGCAACTCGATCTGCGCATTTTTTAACTGCACCTGCAGGTCGGCAATGCTGGCCTGCGTGGCATCGCGATCAGCCTTTGCGGACGCGAGAGCCCGCTGCGCATCGGAATCGTCGAGCGTGGCCAGCACAAAGCCCTTGTGTACGTGCATCCCTTCGGTAAAAAAGACACCTGTGACGCGCCCGGTGATCTTTGCCGCCACAGTGGCGCGGCGCTGCGGGGTGACATACCCGCTCGCATTCAGCAGAGCCTGGGGTCCTGTGTCCGGGGCGTCGGCGGTAGCGACCTGCACCGACGGCGCCTGATGGATGTAGGCGTAAACTCCGGCCGCGATTACAAATGAGGCCAGCGAGACAAAAAGGACAATCGCGATGCGCTTTCCGGCTTTTCGCGAACCGCGTTTATGCGCATCGATACGCAGTCCACCGAGATCCGGCTTCGCAGGTGCTTCAGGCATAGCTCGCCCAGTCATTTACGTTGCTGCTCCACGATCGGTTCCGCCTGGCGGCGGCACAAGATTACACCAGAAGACTCACCGATTTCCGCTACGGCTATCCTTTGAAATCCGTCAGCCTGTAACGTCCCGGTATCCGTTTTTTCCTGGGCTTTGCGACGTACCCACCCGCCCACGGAGAGCAGCCTTGTGAATTCCGGCCAATTCGGGGCGTGCCTGTATTGTTCCTTTCTCGAGCCAACTTGTCCATCAACACTTTTAAGATTCTGAATAAAAATGGATTCTGCCAGCATTGAAAGCGGCAAAATACAGAACCGGAGGTTGGGCGTAGTTAGAACAGGTTAGATCACATCAGAGTGGTTCGACCTCCCTTATCGAGCGACAAAGCAGATCGTCGGGACGATTTAGTCCTGTGGGTAGTCGGAGATAAAGCGCGGCCGATGCTCGAACCAGATGCCGCTCATCAATGGCTGCGTGGGCGGCCTCTGCAACTATTGAAGCAAAGCCCGGTTGCGCTACCTATTGGCCAGGAGGCCCCTTCGACCAAGCCGGTGAGGATTCACTCGAACGGGCTCGTCAGGAAATCGCCGTCCCAAATCCGGGTCGTCCGGTCACTCAGTTGCCACCGTCTTCTGCGACTGGAACTGGAGCTGCAGGCGGCCACCTCAGCGCGAGTGCCAACATCCAGATGATGCTCAGAAAACGAATCACGGGTATGAAGTAGCCCGCGGTGAAATTCAGGAGTGTGAGCGCAGAAAGCTCGCCCGCAGCGGCAACCACGATGCCCAGCCACATCAACCAGCGAGGGATCAGTTTGGGCATGCCCGCCGCAACGGATACTCCGGCGACAAAGAGCCCGAAGAACACAGCGAATCCGGGCCCGCCGCCGTCGAAGCCGATGGACTGGAGCGCTGCAACCGCGCCCGGTGCGGCGGCCACGCCCGGTCTGGTCAGCGACCAAGTCGCCATAGCGGATGCGGCGAGCATGATGGGAGTGGCGATTCCGCCCAGAGCGGCGATTTGCTCGCCGGCGCTAATCCCCAAAACCCGCAACCGGCCGATGCATACCGCTATGAAGATACCCAGCGGAATCGCAGAAGCGAGTTCACAGAATGACCCCCATCGGATCGCCCAACTGTGCTGGATGACGTAAGCCGGGGCGATTGCCGCATCGTGGGGGACCCGGAAAGCAATCCTCACATTCGATCCCCCGGCTTTCATCAAAGCGACGTACAGGACGATGAGAGCGATAAGTACAACACTAGGATGGCGCAGAAGGCGCATCATATTCTCCCTGGGTTTCATCACTTTCCTGCTGGTTGTGTTCCAAGACGGTCTGCGAAGCGATTCAGGTGGGATTCCCACTTCTTCTGGAGTTCATCCGCCTTCGCGCGCTGCTCGGGACTTAGAACGGTCGAATAGATCTTCGACTGCAGGCGGGCTTTCTCCACCAGCATCGTTCCGATCGTATTCGCCTCGCGATCCGCAATCTTCTGAATTTCGGTTTCGTCCGGATTAGCGGTCGCAGAGATGGTAGTCATTTCATTGTTCTCAGCCAGAAGTTCGTGGATATGTGCAGACAAGGTCGGCCGTTCCGCCTGCCAAAGTGTCCCAATCTGCGCTCTCTGAGCATCGCTCAGCTTCAGTTGGCGAGCCAGATAGCTCGCCGGCCCCAGGTGATGCCAGCGATGGCCGCACCAGCTATGACCTTCACGGGTCTCTGCCCGGACAACAACGAACGCGGTCAGGAACAGCACCACCACCGCGGCTGCAATGAATGTGATTCGTTTCATATCCCTACCTCTCGGTCGTTCGATTGAGTGCATGTTGAAGATGGACGCAGCGTAGTTCCTGATCGCGCCGCGCAGGCTCCAGGCTGGCGACGACGCTCAGCGCTGGGCTATCGATATTGAATTTGCGGTCGAGGACTGTTTCGCCTCCATCCTTCCGGGAGGCCGCCGCTCGATTAGTTCGGAAAAGGTCTCGGTACCAGGAAAATGAACTTCGTTCAGAACCGGATTACCTGCGGAGTCGCGGAAGATGAGACGTCCGTGCTGCTCGAACGTCGGCTGGATGTCGGGATGCACAGCAAATATTTCCAGGTCACCGGTTTTTACATTCAGAACCGATAGCTCAAATGGACTTATCGGCCTGAACCGGTAGGTTCCGGGTGCAATCCTCTGCCTGCCTACATCAAACGGGAATGGAATTCTGGCGGTAATTGTGACATCGCTCTGTGCCTGCAAACCCACTGCAAGCGCTCCGCTGCCGATAAGCATGGTGACCAGCGACTTGATCAGGATTGATGGAATCCGCTTCATAGTGTCTCCTCCATTGGAGCGGCGATAAACCCGCTCATTGACGTGCCACTCTGTGATGAACGTATTCACCACGTCTCGATTTCAGCATCGAGGAGAAGACCGTGCAGTATAAGTTGGTTAAGCAAAGTAAAGTTGTGTAAAGACGGAACCCAGCAGCGTGGAATGGTCTAGTATCGGGTCGGAGGCAGTTGGCAGAAGACCATGGACCGTATCCTTCTCGTCGACGATGACGTTCAGCTCTGTAAGCTTCTTGCCGAACGTCTGGCGGTCGAGGGCTTCACCATGGAGATGCTGCACGACGGATCACGGGGGCTGGAACGCGCTCTGTCGATGGAACATGCATTAGTGGTGCTTGATCTGATGCTGCCGGGCATGGGGGGCCTCGACGTGCTGTGGCGGCTTCGCAAAGTCTCTCCCGTCCCAGTGCTGATTCTGACAGCGCGGGGCGAGGATACGGACAGGATCCGCGGTCTGGAAATGGGAGCGGATGACTACGTGCCCAAGCCGTTCAACCCGCGCGAACTCATCGCCCGCATTCGCGCTATCCTGCGCCGAACGGCTCGAGCCGAACCGGCTGCCGGCCCGCTAATTGTGGGCGATCTGCGCATCGATCCGGCAGTACGCGAAGCCTGGATGGAGGACGCGCCGCTGCATCTGACCAGCGTTGAATTTACATTGCTTGAAACTTTCATGCGGGAGCCAAGCCGCATTCTTCCGCGCGAGCAGCTGACCGAGGCGGTTTTAGGCAGGAAACTCGGGCCTTTCGATCGAGTTATTGATGTTCATGTCAGCAACCTGCGCCGAAAGCTGGGCGGAGCGCAGGAAAGCCAGCGGATCAAGGCTGTTCGCGGCTCCGGATATCTCTTTGTACCGCGACCGAATACGAAGGACGCGGATCATGCGTAGCCTTTTCGTTAAGGTTTTTGTTTGGTTTTGGGCTACGGTCATCGCCACTGGTGTTGCGCTGATCCTCACCTTCATCCTGGAGCCGCGGAGCGTGCCCTCACGATGGCACGCAACACTGACGGAGACTGCGCGCTACTCCGGAAGCATCGCGGTGGAGACGGCCGAGCGGGATGGCATCGCATCGGCGTCAGGCTACCTCGAGCAAATCGAACGCGAAACCCACATGAAGGCCTGCCTCTTCGATGCCGCAGGAAGCGCAATTGCCGGTACTGGCTGCGGACCTTTCCAGAGCATGACATCGCATGTTGTGCTGTCCCACGCCGCGGATTTCAGCATGAGGTATGGCATAGCACGGGTCGCATTCATGCTCGGCGGCGCGAGCGGACGGAATTACATCTTTGCAACGGAACTTCCGGCTGGTCCTCGTGCGGCAGTGGGTATCAACCGGGGAGCGGCGCTATTACAGTGGGGTGTTGCTCTTCTCGTATCCGGATTGATTTGTTCTCTTCTTACACGCTATCTCACGGGTCCGATTTTGCAGCTCCGCGAGGTGTCTCAGAGACTTGCGGCCGGTGATCTGAGCGCCCGAGCAGGTCCGGGTTTGGTGCAACGCCGTGACGAAATCGGCGACCTGGTTCGCGATTTCAATGCCATGGCGAGCAGAATCGACGAGCTTGTTTCGCGGCAACGGCAGCTCATTTCCGAGGTTTCCCACGAGTTGCGCTCACCGCTGGCGCGGTTGAACGTTGCGCTCGATCTGGGGCGGGGACGGAAAGGAGAGGATCCGGCCTTCGAGCAAATGCACGAGGACATTGCGCTTCTGGATGAGATGATCGGACGGCTGCTGACCATAGCGAAACTGGACATATCCGAATCGCAGGTGCCGATGACGAACGTCGACCTGACTGATCTTGTGTCGCAGATCGCGCGCAACGCGGAATTCGAATCACGAGAGTCGAATTGCAGTGTCCGTTTCACTGCGTCCGATCCATGCATCGTGTGGGGCAGCGCGGAGCTCCTGCACAGCGCCATCGAAAATGTCGTACGCAATGCAATTCGCTACACCGAGAACGGCACCGCGGTGGAAGTAAGTCTGACGTGCGAGCGCACGATCCGCGCGGCGAAGGCGCACCTTGCTGTACGCGACTACGGCCCTGGGGTTCCTGCTTCTGAACTGAAGAACATATTCCAGCCTTTCTATCGGGTCGCCGACGCCCGCGATCGCCAATCGGGCGGTACCGGTCTCGGTTTGGCAATCGCCGACCGTGTTGTCCGCATTCACGGCGGAACAATTCGCGCCGAAAACGCCACACCTCGCGGCTTGAGAATAGAAATCATTCTTCCTCAGCCGTCGGCGCTGCAAAGCAGCACCGCGTAGGTGATCCTCCAGGAAGCACGCGGCTCTCCGCATAGCTCTGAGGTCAGCTACGCTGTTTCCGCCATGCCATGTAGTCAGAATAGAGCTGAGTCGATTGTGGGCTGCCCGCAAATGCCATCGACCCCGGGCGATTCATGAGTCCGAGATACTGATAGACCAAAATCTGATCGACCGAGGAAGAAACGGCTTCCAACTGGCGCCGAACGCGATCGAAGGCCGCCGGCATCAGTGCGCTGTTGTAGACCTCACCTTCGAATTCGAATATTTCGATATCGGCCCAGATCTTTGCCTTCTGCGCGCGATCGTGGGCCTTCCGCAGCCCCTCGTAAAAGGCTGAGGTTTCCGCCACCTTCGATTTGCGAACACCCACTTCGTCCTGGTAGGCGACGATGTCGACATCCATGGAATCCAGTTGCCGCACATACTCATCGTCCGGCACGGCGACGCGCGTGCCGTAGGGCGCGATCATGATGGGCGCACCGGGCCGCAACTGGCGTGCCTCGTGCGACAGCGTGTTGACGTAGGTCATGAATTCCGGCGCGTAATGCTTATTGATGAAGGCTTCGTCCGGCCAATACCAGCCGTAGAAGCTCGGGTGATGCCCATACAGCTTTACCAACTCGCCCAGTGAGCGCAGGCGCTGGCGGCTGGCTACCGGATCGGTGATCACGCCACTGCTTTGCCAGTTGCCGTAGAACCCTGCTCCGATGAAAAACTTCACCTTGTACTTGTCGGCGGCGGCCAGAACCGCCTCGAGCGGATCTGCGCAGGCCAGCTTCCACTTCGGATAGATCTGCGAATCGTAGAAAGACCGATAGTAGACGGCGGTGGCCATGAGCACGAGATATTCCAGGCCGGCTTCGGCGATCTCCTGAATTTTTTGATCCCACTGCTCCGCCGTGAAGCGGACGAGCGCCGGATTCCAGTCGACGCCTTCCACTGTGGCATGGTGCTGGAATTCAAACCAGCTCCCACGGATTGGCTTTACTTCTCCTGCCTGTATCGACAACGCGGCGTGCGCGGGATCCAGCGCGAGGGTAGCGGTGCCCATTCCCACGGCCGCCAGGAAATCCCGGCGATTGATGTCTGTCATCGTGCAAAGACTCCTTTTAGGGTTGTATGCATGGATAGGCGAGACCGCGTTGCCGAATCCTCACTGGCAGTTCAACCCCTACTCCATCGCTGTGGCGGGAATGCGCAGCACGGCGCGGTATCGGTCGCCGCGATAGACCGAGTGTGCAGTCTCAACAGGCAGGCCATCCGCGCTCCACAGGGTGCGCGAAATGACCAGCAGGCTGGACCGGGGCTGGATGTCCAGGAGCTCTGCCTCCCGATGCGTGGCCGCGCGCGCTTCAAGAATTTCGTCGGCGCGACTGACGCGGATGCCATAGCGAGTCCGCAGGGTTTGATAGAGCGAAAGCCGAGAAAAGTCGAGCTTCTCGATTCCCGGGAAGCGCGTCGAAGGCAGGCGAATCTTCTCGACCGCCACGGGAAGCTCGTCGGCGAGGCGAAGGCGGCGAAGCTGGAAAACCGGCGCCCCGATGGATACGCCGAGATGCGCAGCAGATTCGGGAGAGGCGGGAACGGTCCCCGCTTCAAGCACGCGCGAGGAAGCTTTCATGCCCAGGGCGCGCATCTCCGCGGTGAAACCGCACAGGTGCGTGATGTCCTTCTCCACGCGCGGCTGGCTGACGAAGCTGCCCTGGCCTTTATGGCGGGAAACGAGTCCCTGGTTCTTCAGCGACTGCAGCGCCTGTCGCGATGTCATGCGGCTCACCCCGTAGATCCGGCTCAGTTCCTCTTCGCTGGGCAGCGGATCGCCTGCCCGGACGCGGCCGGACTGAATCATCTGCAGCAGCTGCGTCTGGATCTGAAAGTACATCGGGGTGAAGCTCGTCTTGTCCAGCGGCTCGAAGTCCCACCTCGTACGCGTCGCCGCCACCGCCGCAGGCGCTCGTTTTGGCTGCTTGTTTGCCGGCATTCCCTCCCCCTCATCTTCAATCAGCGGTCGTGTTCAGCTTCGCCGGACAGACAAATTTTCTCCGGGGTTTCAGCGCCCGGAGAGCCGAGCGCGGCATACGACTCGCGTCCACCGTGATTTGAGAAACCGCGGTCCCGGGGGACAGTCTGGCAGGCGCACCAATCCAATTCCGGACATCAGCATAACGTAGAGACGACGTGCCGGAGTGAGCAGCTTATCGACGCCAATCGTGCTATCAGAGCAGCCTCACGCGCCCGCTCGGCTGAGCAGGACAATCGCTCCGACCAGAACCGCAATCCCTCCATACATGAAGGAACGGGCATGCTGTGGAGCCTGCCTCCATTCCCCCAGTCCCATGCCGATTACGTTTGCAAGGAGCAGTCCTACCGCCAGACTCAGGGGCCATCCTATCGATGTGCCCAGTGAGCCCAGTCGCGGAGCCGCGGCTCCATAGACAAAAATACTGCCTCCCCACAACAGGGCCATCAGCGTTGCGAGGCCATAGAAGCGCAGCTTACCAGGCTGCGCAAATTTGCGCAGGCTCCGGTTACGGCGGAAAAGGAAACCGCAGAACCCTAAATTCGCCACCGAGCCGGCGCCCAGCATGAGAACCCAGATCAGATTGGTGCTGGAGAACTGGCTCAGCCCAGCGGCCCGGCCATAAACTGCGATCGGAGCCGCCAGCGAGAAGCCGATGTTGAACACAGCCGACAGCACACCGGCGCCGGAGGCCATGAGCAGGGCAACACCGATCGGCCTGGCATGACCTACCATCTCGCCCCGGTTGGTACCAATGCCTACCGCCTTTTCCCGTATGCCGCCGGCCCAGCCACAAAGCGCAATGCCCACCAGCTCCACCGCCACGCCCTCAAGGATGTGCCGGCCAGAGGGCGCCAGCATCTTTGCGGGCGCCAGCAGCAGCATCGGCAGCAGTGATCCGAGAGCGGAGCTGATGGCGAGAACCAAAGTATTTGCCAGCGAGATGCCGATCGCGCTCACACTTTGCCCGAACAGAATCGCGCCAAAGCCCCAGGCAAACCCTGTCAGCGCAGCGATCCACACCGCCTTCGCAGGCGCATGCGCCAGAATTGCCCAGCTATCAGGTGCCACAGCTGTGACAATGATTGCCGGCATCAGCAGGCAAGCAGCGAGAATGAACACCGCCCAGACGTTCTCCCATTCCCACCGCCCCAGAAAGCGCATGGGGAGGGTGAAACTTCCATTCATCAATCCGGAGACGATGGCCAGGAGAGCGCCCGTCATAATCAGCGTGGTCATGAATCGTCGCCTCCGCTTTACCGAAGCTCGCTTTGTTCTGCGACTCGCCGCTGTTCAGGTGCTAACAACTCTCTGTCCTTTTCTGGGTGACAGGATAGTCAGCTATACAATAGTACAGGTTTACCTGTGATGCCAGATCAAGTTTCCTCATCACTCAGGCGGGGAAGGAGGAACCGGTGAGCACCATCTTCGAACAACTGAAGGGCAAGCTGATTGTCTCGTGCCAGGCATCTCCTGGAGACCCGCTGGAAGACACGGATGCCATCCGCCGGATTGCCCTGGCGGCCATTCAGGGGGGCGCCTGCGGCTTGCGTCTCAACAGCGCGGCCCATGTCAGCGCGCTGCGCCGGGAAACAGAACTCCCCATTATCGGGATTGAAAAGCATTATGGTCCTCGAGGTCTCCGCATCACCCCGGATCTGGCCGCCGCGGCTGCCCTGGCGGAGGCGGGAGCTTCGATTATTGCGCTCGACTGCACTGATCGCGATTGGGACAGCGGCGTTCCCTGGCGCGATCTGGTTCGGCAGATGCACGAGCAGCTGCGGTTGCCGGTGATGGCCGATATCGCGACGCTCGAGGAAGCGCTGGCTGCCGAGCAGGCCGGAGTCGACTGCGTCGCCACAACCCTTTGCGGATACACGGAGCAGACCCGTGGCGCAGATCATTTCAACTGGGATCTGCTGGCCGAAATGCATCGCCGCCTGCGTTTGCCGGTGATGGCAGAGGGGCACCTCTCGACGCCGGAGGAAGCGCGCCGGGCCATCGGCACGGGCGCCTGGTGCGTGATCGTCGGCTCGGCCATTACCCGGCCCGGATCCATTACCGCGCGCTTTGCCAAAGCACTGGCGCCACGCTCCAGCGTGACCCCGGCGATCGGCGTTGATATCGGCGGCACATCGATCAAAGCGGCTCTGGTAAATCACAACGGCGAGGTCGGCTTCTCCACACGGGCGCCTACTGATGCGCGCAAAGGCCGCGAGGCTATCGTGGCCGGTCTGGTGCAAACCGTCGAAGAGACGCTGGCGACCGCCGGACAACAAAACCAGGCCGTCGCCGGCATCGGCATCGCCACCGCGGGTGTCGTCGATCGCGACAGCGGAAGCATCTTTGCCGCCACAGAAAATCTTCCCGGGTGGACGGGCTTCCCACTGCGCTCTTTCGTGGAAGAGCGCTTTCATCTGCCGGTCGCGGTGGTCAACGATGCCCAGGCAGCCGCGCTCTCCGAGCTTCACTACGGAGCCGGCCGCGGACTTGCCAATTTTGCCGTCATCACCGTCGGCACCGGTGTTGGCGGCGGCATCGTGTGCGATGGCCGGCTTCTGCAGGGCCATCACGGCTTCGCAGGAACCTTCGGACATACTGTGATCCATGCGGGCGGCCGCTCCTGTAACTGCGGGCGCAATGGATGTCTGGAGGCGTACGTTTCCACGGCCTCCCTGCTGCGCGAATATGGCGAACAAGGTGGAGTTCTTCCCGCTGCTCAGAAAGATGAGGCAGCGCTGGCACTGCGAATTAACCACCTGGCACGCAGCGGCGATTCCGCCGCACAAAGAGCATATGCCGCCCTCGCCGAGTCGCTCGCCGAAGGTGTCGCCAATCTGTTTAATCTCTTCGATCCGGAGGCGGTTCTGCTCTCCGGCGGCTTGATCGAGGGCTATGCTGCCTTCGTTGCGGACGTCGAGAAACGGGTAACCAAGCGGCTGCACTTTGGTTCGAAACGCCAGCCCCGGGTGGCGATGGCGGCGACCGGACGGCTGGCCGGGGTGCAGGGCGCGGTCGCGCTGCTGCTCGAGTCAGCCGTCTGACCCGAGTTCCGGAGACGTGTACCAGCCTCGATCCAACGACTGTTGCGCATGATGGATCGCTCATTCCGTGTCGACCCGCCAATCCTGTCTACACGGTTCCTGAATGCGGATCACGCGAATCGGGTGCACAATCGATGTACAAAGAAGTTGGGTCGCACGCTGACCCCAAATCCCCTTAGGAGAATCAGCATGCTGAAAGGGAAAGAAAATCGAGTGCTCGGGCGCCGAGGCGCTCGGGAACTGACGCCCGAGGAAGTGGAGCGGGCAACCGGCAAAGGGTCCGCCCAGCACACGAACGTGATTACCGTCAATCCGATCACCGGTCACCTCGATGGAGACGGCGCCGCCTGATTTTGCTGCTCGCCACATTGCGGGTGCGCTCACCGCGCACCCGTCTTGTCCGAAAGACAGGGTGATATCCGGTTCTTTCACTCGCCAGGTCGGTGGGAAATCATACTTCAGTCTCCTGAACCAGGAAGACCGGTTTGTCTATGGCGTCCGACGACCTCGCTCGGCGCCCGTCCGCGCCGTCCTGTGTTTACTCCAGGAGCATCCGGGGAGAACTCAGATGAGAATTGTGATCATCGCGCCGGAGAACGACAATCACACCGCTCCGGTGAAATGGGCACTGGAACGCACGGGCTATGAGGTAGTCTGCTGGCCCGGACTGGGCTGGTCTTCTGAACGCCAGGCATCGATTTCGCTGCTCGATCAGCTGAGCCTGGATTTGGGATCGGCCGAATTGCAGGCCGGGGATGTTGTCTGGATCCGCAGACCCGAGGCGCCCAGTTTGAACCCCGACGTCTCGGAAGAAGACCGAAAATTCGGCCAGGCGGAATATCGCTGGTTTTCCGATTCCCTTATGTACCTGCTCGAACTGCTCCCTGTGCGCTGCATCAACAGGTATTCGGCCTCGCGGATGATCAGGAACAAGTCTGTGCAGCTGGTGCTGGCGCAGAGATGCGGGATGAGGGTTCCGGCAACGCTGATGTCGAACGCCCCCGGTCCAGTCAGGGGCTATCTGCACCAGAATGCCGATCCATCGATTTGCAAAGCTTTCTTCCCGCACATTTGGCGCAACGATGAGAATCAGTCAGTGGCCGTGACGGAGACCTTTCAGCTCTCCGAAGACATCCTGCCGGCGGACGAGGTGCTCACCTACGCTCCGGCCATTTATCAGCAGATGATCGCAAAGCAGTTTGATGTTCGCCTGGTGCTCCTGGGCAGCGCCGTATACTCCTATGCGCTGCACAACCCAAAGGGATCCATCGACTGGCGTCAGGACGTCACGCAGGGAGCCGTGCACGTCGAAAGCATTGCCACGCCGGCTGAAGTCACGCAACAGGTTCTGGCTTTCGCGAAGAAATCGGGCATCGTCTTCGGCAGTTTCGATTTTGGCGTCGATCGCGAAGGACACTGGTGGTTCTTCGAAGTGAATGAGCAGGGGCAGTTCCTGTGGCTCGACGATTTCAATCCCACATTGCACGTGCAGGAGAAGTTTCTGGCTTTTCTTACTTCTCCGGAACGGGCCAGCAAGGAAGTCATCGAGTCGCGTGAATCTCTCTTCCCCTCCTGGAAGGAATATCCTGATTCTCCGGAAGCGAATCAGCAGGCCACCGAGCAGGCCTGCCCTATTCCTGAATTTATGTCGCTTGAGTAGTGCGCTGCGATGATGTACGTCGACAGCTCACGCCCTAAGCCAGGCCCACAGACCGTCATATCTGACCAGATTTAGTCTTCTTCAGTTTGAGTAATCATGTAACGCTCGTAGCCGATCTCCTGGATCTGATGAACCTGTGCTTCCAGCCAGTCGACGTGGCCCTCTTCATCCTTCAGAAGCTTCACGAACAGGTCGCGCGAGCCGTTATCGCTGTTTTCGACGCACACCCTTATCGATTCGTTGTAAGAAGCCACCGCTTCATGTTCCAGACCGAGGTCAGATTCGATCATTTCCTTTACCGACTTGCCGATGGTAAGGGACATGGGCTCCATCTTCGGTATGCCATCCAGAAAGAGGATGCGCTCCATCAGCATCTCGGCATGCCTCATCTCGTCGATGGATTGCTTCTTGATGTACTTTGAGTACTTCTTGTAGCCCCAGTTTTCCGCCATTTCTGCGTGCAGGAAGTACTGGTTGATCGCGGTCAACTCGTCGCGGAGGGCCTGGTTCAGATGATCGAGTACTTTGGAATTGCCTTTCATGGAGCGCCCCGTTCAGGAGAATTGTTGCCCAACAGCTTACCACCGTCTATGGCAACAGCGCTTCGTTTTGTGCTGTGGCGGTTTCCGAACCACTGGCGTCCCAAACAGCGCTGAACGGACTCCCTGTGATTCCCGTTCGACCGCATAAGGCCAAAGATCATTTCTGAGCCCCAAAGACTGCGCAGGTTATAAGTTCGGGATATCTCTTCCTCCATTAGTTTCGCGCAAATACTGACCGACAACGGGGCGCGCGCCGCCTCCGGTGTGGATGACCGTCGGGCAAAAATTATCAGCGGCCACGCGTGTTTCCGCTTTCTCCTGCGAGACAATGGCGTGTGCGAAAACTTCTCATGTTCGTCCTCGTTGTGATTTTGGTGGCAGCCGGGGCCGTAATCTTTCGATCCGCAACTCCGGTCCTGACAGTCGGTGCGGCGCCTGTGATTCTGGGGCAGGCGACGCCAGTTACGGTGCATGTTCGCGACTCGCGCGGGTTGCGTTTGCTCGAGGCCTGGGTGGAGCAAAACGGCGCGCGCTATGCCGTGGCCCAGGCAGCCAATCCGAATCAGATGAAGGACGCTGACTGGAAGTTCACGGCCGGAGTGCAGGCGTCTCCGCAATTGAAGGACGGCAAGGCTCTGCTGGTCGTCGAAGGCGTCTCCAACGATGCGTTGCGGAGGACCGGGCGGTGGCATGCCGAAGTGAACGTGGTAACGCGGCCGCCCAGCGTGATGGTGGACGCGGATCAGCATTATCTGTATCTCGGCATGGCCGACCTGGTGACCTTCCAGGTAGCCGGAAACTACACCGACGCCGGTGTGCGGGTGGGGAACGAAACGTTTCGCGCGTGGCCCATGCCGGGCGGGAAGCCGGGGCTGTTTTCGCTGTTTGCCTTTGCCTGGAACATGACGCCGGACACAGTGCCGCTGGTGTTCGCGTCGGCGGGGCCGGGCAACGAGTCGACAGGAGCCATGGTGTATCAGTTCCCGAAGAAGGAGCAGCCGCACTATACGACACACGACCTGCAGGTCAGCGATGCATTTTTGAACAAGGTGATCAACGAACTGGATCCGGGCGGAACGGGCGATCCGGTAGCGCGGTTCGTGAAGATCAACAGCCAAATGAGGAAGGCGAATAACCAAACGCTGTTCGATCTGCGGACAAAGACGGCCGATCATTTCCTGTGGTCGCAGGTGTTCCAGCGGCAGCCGCACTCGCAGGCGGAGGCCACTTTTGCGGACGTGCGCAACTACATCTATCACGGTCAGAAAATCGATCAGCAGGTGCACCTGGGGTACGACCTGGCCGTTACGCAGCATGTTGGCGTGCAGGCGTCGAACGACGGCCGGGTATTGTACGCGGCGCCGCTGGGGATTTACGGCAACTGCGTCGTGCTCGATCACGGCTATGGGCTCATGACTCTCTACGGGCACATGAGCAACATCGCGGTGCACGAGGGCGACACGGTGAAGAAAGGCGAGGTTCTGGGGCAGAGCGGGATGACGGGCATGGCCGCCGGAGACCATATCCACTTCAGCATGCTGCTGGATGGAGTCCAGATTGACCCGAAGGAGTGGTGGGATCCGCACTGGATCCAGGATCACGTTGTGCGCCGCGTGCCGATGGAGTTCAGTGCGGCGGCAGGTTCGGGGGAAGAGTCGCAGCCCGCGCCTCGGCATCGCGTCCGGCGCGCGAGGAGGTGAGCGAGGCTACGGCTCACGGGTGCGCAGCGGTTGCCGTTTCTGAAAACAACAGTACGCGGCAGATCTGCACTATTCGCTTCGCGGCCGACGTACTGCTTTTCTGGCATTGCTAAAAAAAGAAGAGGCCCCGCGCCACCGCGAGGCCTGTTCGATCCGGGAGTTTATAGTGCGCGCTCTTAATCCCGCCGCTGCAGTTTCGTCAGCAGCCGCAGCATCTCGAGATAGAGCCACACCAGCGTCACCATGAGCGCGAACCCGCCGTACCACTCCATGTATTTCGGCGCACCGGAGGCTGCCCCGCGCTCGATGAAGTCGAAATCCAGAATCAGGTTCAGAGCCGCGACTCCCACGATGATCAGGCTGATGCCGATGCCGATCGGTCCCGAGCCGTTAACCGCGCCAAAGCTGATGTGGAAGAAGCCCAGAACCATCTCCACCAGGTAAAAGAGAAAGATCGCGCCTGTCGCGGCCACTACGCCCAGGCGGAAGCGCTGCGTGACTTTGATGATCCGCGAACGGTAGAGCAGCAGCAGTACCAGCAGCGTGCCGAAGGTGAGGCACACGGCCTCCATCGGGATCCCGGGAAACCGCACTTCGAAAATGGCCGAGATGCCGCCGAGGGCCAGCCCTTCCAGCAGCGCATAAATCGGAGCCGTTACCGGCGCCCACGCCATCTTGAACGATGTGATCAGCGCGAAGATAAACCCGCCGATCGTTCCCACCCAGAAGAGCCCCATCACGGCGGCGGGCGACTTCGCCTGCATAAAGAGGTGCCAGGTCCAGGCCGCTGTTGCCATCGCGCACAGCAGCAGAATTCCCGTCTTGTTTACAGTGCCCTCGAGCGTCATCGTCTCGCCAAAGGCGTAAGGCAGTCCCCGGAAGGTCCGGTCGCTTAAAGTGGGGTTCGAACTCCTCATCAATTGCGGCATTTCTGTCTTCTGACTCCTTCGCGCCCATATCAGGTACTGGTATGAGCTTTCTCCATGATAGACGTTGCCCGGTCCCGAACGGGATCACGGCCCCGGCACCTGCTGCCACCATGGGCCACGCGCATTGGCACTGCGCAAGGGCCGGTCGATGGCAGCTCAGGCAAGACAGAAAGTCAGCTTTGGGGCCGGCAACTCGCTCAACCGCTTCCAGCTTTTCCTCCGCCGTCGCAGCCTAAAGTCGCCGTTATCGTTCTGGGTCTCTCCTCTATTTGGCTGGCAACTCCACATGGCCGCCGAACTGAAAGCGCATGGCCGAAAGCAGCTTATCCTGGTAATCCGCCTCTCCGCGTGAGGTGAAGCGCTGATAAAGTGCTGCGGAGAGAACCGGCACGGGTACGCCTTCGTCGATTGCGGCATTGATCGTCCAGCGGCCTTCGCCCGAATCCGAGACGCGCCCCGCAAATTTGGAAAGTGCGGAGTCCTCGACCACCGCTGCTGCCGTCAGGTCGAGCAGCCACGAGGCAATGACGCTGCCGCGGCGCCAAACCTCTGTGATGTCGCGAAGATTGAGCTCGTACTGGTAGCGCTCCGGATCGCGCAGTGGTGTGGTCTCGGCGCTGGCCTCGCTCATGTGCTTACCGATGTTGGCGTCGCGCAGCACGCCCAGGCCCTCGGCATACGCGGCCATGATTCCGTATTCGATCCCGTTGTGGACCATCTTGACAAAGTGGCCGGCGCCGTTAGTGCCGCAGTGCAGATAACCGAGCTCAGCGGTGCCCCCGATCGCCTCGCGTCCGGGCGTGCGCGGAATGTCTCCCATGCCGGGTCCCAGCTGACGGAAGATGGGATCGAGCCGATTCACAACCTCAGCTTCGCCGCCGATCATCATGCAGTAGCCGCGCTCCAGACCCCAAACTCCGCCGCTGGTGCCGACATCCACGTAGTGAATCCCTTTGTCTTTAAGTTCCTTTGCGCGACGAATGTCGTCGACATAATAGGAATTGCCGCCGTCGATGAGCGTGTCGCCCGCTTCGAGGTGAGGCAGCAACTCCGCGATCGTCTTGTCGACCACGCCCGCCGGCACCATCAGCCACAGAGCGCGCGGCTTCGCAATTTTCTGTACGAAGTCGCTGAAACTCGTCGCGCCGGTCGCCTTTTCCTTTACCAGTTCCTGCACGGCCTTTGGCGACAGATCAAAGACAACGCACTCATGGCCGCCGCGAAGCAGTCTGCGCACCATGTTGGCACCCATTCTTCCCAGTCCGATCATTCCCATCTGCATGGCGTGATTTCCTCCGGCGCGGATTTTCGGTTGTGGGGTACGAGCAGAGCCTCCAAAGGCGTTCACAGAGGCAACGCTCACAAAAAGGATACATCCGGTACTGCTGCGGCCATCTGCCCCGGCTCCGTCCGCAAGAAGCTTTGTCCCAGACCACGAGCGGTTCTGCTTCGGCCGAGGTGGAGAATGCCGAAATGCAGGATTACCATAGGACGTACCGGTTATGATGCCGGTGACTGCGCGCACGAGTCAGGAAACCGGCCCGGAATCTATCCATCTTTTTTCGCGACCCAATAGTATGTCTACGGAATCCAAGCATAAAGGAAACGTGGCCACAGCGAATCAGGTTCCGGAAGAGGAATCCGCGGGAGTTCGTTAATCAATGGAGAAACCATGAGCGAGATGCAGTCGGATGCCTTAGTCTTCTTCGGTGCAACGGGTGATTTGGCGTATAAGAAGATCTTCCCGGCTCTGCATTCCCTGGTAAAACGCGGCAGGCTTAACGTGCCCGTGATTGGCGTGGCCAAATCGGGATGGACTCTCGATAATCTGCGAGCGCGTGCCAAAGACAGCATCGAGAAGCACGGTGGCGGGATCGATCCCCGCGCGTTCGAGACCCTGATCGGCCTGTTGCGGTATGTCGATGGCGACTACAAGGACGCCGCTACTTTTCAGGCGATTCGCAAAGAGCTGGGGCCAAAGCAGCGACCCGCTCACTATCTGGCGATCCCGCCGATGCTCTTTGAAACCGTTGTCGAGCAGCTGGCCACCGCCGGCTGTGCTGCGGAGCCAGGCTGCTCGGGCGGCGCTCGGGTGATCGTCGAAAAACCGTTCGGCCATGATCTATCCTCGGCCCGCGAGCTCAACCGGATCCTGCACAACGTCTTTGCCGAATCGGCCATCTTCCGCATCGATCACTATCTCGGCAAGCGGCCCGTCAATAATGTTGTGGTCTTCCGATTTGCCAATGCCTTCATGGAGCCGTTTTGGAATCGTAACTATATCGAGAGCGTGCAGATCACCATGGCGGAGGATTTTGGAGTGGAAGGACGCGGGTCCTTCTATGACCAGACCGGCGCGATTCGCGACGTGGTGCAGAATCACCTCTTCCAGATCGTATCGAACTTGGCCATGGAACCCCCGGTGCGCAACGACAGCGAATCGATCCGCGACGAGAAGGTCAAAGTTCTGAAGGCGATTCCTGCCCTGAAGCCGGAGGATGTGGTTCGCGGCCAATTCCGCGGATACCACGATGAAAAGGGAGTATCGCCTACGTCCACCGTTGAGACCTTCGCGGCCCTGCGCCTGGAAATCGATTCATGGCGCTGGAAGGGCGTGCCTTTTTATCTCCGGGCGGGAAAGTATCTGCCCGTCACGTCGACCGAGGTGCTGGCCACCTTCCGTGAACCACCGACGTTTCTACAGGGCAGTGCGCCAGGCCGCAACTATCTTCGCTTCAGAATCAGCCCGGAAATGGCCATTGCGGTCGGCACCATCGTTATGGATGAGACGGAGACGATGCGGGGCAGGCCGATCGAAATGGTGGCCAGCCGCATGCCGTGTCCCGGGGAGATGGATGCCTACGAACGCGTGCTGGGTGATGCCATGGCCGGCGATCCCAGCCACTTTGCCCGGGAAGACTACGTGGAAGAAGCCTGGCGCATCGTCGATCCGATCCTGAGCCAGCCCAGTTCGATCCGCGAATATGAGAAACATACGTGGGGACCGGCGGACCTGGCAGTGATGCCCCCTGAGGGCTGGCACAACCCATCCGCGGTAGAGAAAGAGGAGGAAGACTCCGCGGAGCAGGCGGCGTAGTATGCAGGGACGGTTTGCAGCTGAAGCGGCTGCGTTCCTCCGGCGCAACAGCGTGAACCAATTCTGAGCGATGCGGAATAGCGCACCTTTCCGCAAGCCGACGTGCCAAACCAAAGGAAACCGGGCAGGATCGATACCATCGTCCAATTGCCTCGGTTTGGCGTTGTCAATTATGTTTCCAGAACATTTCGAGTCGCACCGAACATGAGGAGGATCGATGGCTACTACCGCAGTTGCAACCATGAAAGTCGCGCAGATCCCAAAAGGGGGAGCAGGTTTCCAGGTCGTTGAGCGCGAAATCCCCGAACCGGGTCCCGGCCACGTCCGCATTAAGGTGCAGGCCTGCGGGGTCTGTCACAGCGATGTGCTCACCGTGGAGGGTCTCTGGCCCGGGCTGCAGTTTCCCCGCGTGCCCGGGCATGAAGTCGCCGGCGTTGTGGATGCGGTGGGAGCAGGTGTCTCGGCGTGGAAAGCAGGACAGCGGGTGGGCGTGGGCTGGCACGGCGGCCACGACGGCACCTGCCCCGAATGCCGGCGCGGAGACTTTCGCAATTGCCGCAACCAAAAAATCGCGGGGATCAGCTACGACGGCGGATACCAGGAATACATGGTCGCTCCCGCTGAAGCCCTTGTCACGATCCCTGAGACTCTCAGCGACGTCGACGCCGCGCCGCTGCTGTGCGCCGGCATTACTACCTACAATGCGCTGCGTCACAGCGGTGCGCTGCCCGGCGACCTTGTCGCGGTGCAGGGAATCGGCGGCCTGGGGCACCTGGGGGTTCAATTCGCCAATAAGTTTGGCTACAAAGTCGCCGCGATCGGGCGTGGCCCGGGAAATGCAGCACTCGCAAAGAGACTCGGCGCCAGCGTGTACATCGACAGCAAAGCCACCAACGCAGCTGAGGAATTGCAGAAGCTGGGAGGCGCCAGGGTGATCCTGGCCACCGCGCCCAACTCCAAAGCAATGTCTGAACTGATCGACGGTCTTGGCGCCAACGGCAAGCTTCTGGTGATCGGCGCGGCTTTCGATCCCATCGAGGTCACGCCGGTTCAGCTCATTACCGGAAGCAAGACCATCCAGGGCTGGGCAGCCGGTACCCCTGCCGATTCAGATGACACGCTTCGCTTTGCTGAACTCAGCGGTGTGCGTGCCATGATCGAAACCTATCCTCTCGAGAAGGCTGCCGAGGCATACGCGCGCATGATGAGCGGCAACGCGGAATTCCGCGTGGTCCTGACCATGTAAGGCGGACCACTCCCTGTCGGCCCTGTTCGGATGGCAGACCAAAAACGAACGGGAGGATTCGCTGTAAAGCGAATCCTCCCGGTGAATCCTGCCTTCGCAGAAGTACGTCGCTTTAGAACGCGTACTTGAGCGAAAGCTGGAAGAAGCGTGCATCCGGCGAATATTGCTGGACGCTCCGTGGGCTGGTGATGTTGCCGCCGCCCGCGCTGTTGTTTTGGTTGCTGGTGGGTTGTCCCAGCGACGGTGTATTGAAAAGGTTGAATATGTCTGCGCGGAATGTCAGCGCCTGCTCACGGTAGATGCTGAAGTCCTTGAAGACCGACATATTGACCCGCTCATATCCAGGTCCGACGGCAATGTCGCGTTTGCCGCCGGCGTAACCCAGCACCGAATTCAGATCGGTCACATACACCGGCATTGAATAGCTCGGCAGAGTGGTGTCTGTTGCCGATTTCGGAATGTAGTGCTGAGGTTCGTTCACTGGATCATTTGCGTTCCATGGGTTTGCAAAGGAACACGGGTTATACCAGTGGGTGCGATTCTTCGTTGAAGCAGCACAGTTCGAGCCGTTGCCGCCGGTTGCATATTGATCCTTTACCTTGTAAGCAAAAGGACCATTTTCGAACCCGGCTGCATTGGCGTTTCCTGACGTATTGATGGTGAAGAAATTGCCGGTCTGAGCTACAAAGGTTGCGTTCGCCGACCAGCCGCCGACGGCCTCATCTGCGATTTTGCTCTGGTTGAGATAAGCGCGCCCTTTACCGAAGGGAAGCTGATAGAGCCCGGTGAAGGTGAACCGTTGGCGCGTATCGAAGGCCGGCTGCGAGTAATCGAGCTTGAATGGAATCAAATTGGTCTGCCGGAAATTGCCGTCACCGGTACTGCCCAGCGGCGTCACGGCATCGTCCAGCGCGTGCGACCAAGTATAGCTGGCCAGCAGGTTGAAGCCATTCGACATCCGTTTCTCCAGCTTGGTCTGCAGGCTGTGATAGTCGCTCATACCCTCATAGCCGGTGTAGGCCGATCCACCGAAATCGGGCAATGGGCGCGCATTCTGGATGCTGTTGCTGGGGTTCTCCAGCGCCAGCGAGGAATTAGGATCGATATTGATCTGCAGGTGACGCGAGGTATCACCCACGTAGGAAATGGTGCCGACCGTATCCCGAGTAAGGCTCCGCTCAATCGTGAGGTTCCAGTCCTCGGTGTACGGCGTCTTCACGTTCGGATCGCTGCCGCGCATCGTCAGATCGGTTACGTCGGACGCAAAGCCGTTGGCGATGATCGAACTGAATCCGTTGGCGATAGTGATTCCATCCGTTGGGCAGTTAAGCGTTCCGCAACTGGCCGAAGGAAAGTTGCCGACATACTGGAAGGGGTAATTCTCTCCCAGGTTCGGCCAATAGCCGGTGCTTTCGAGGCCGCCATAGAAGATACCGAATCCGGCGCGGACCACCGTTTTCGCGTCCATCGACCAGGCAAGCCCGATACGCGGAGCGAAGTTAGTATGCTGCGCGTTCAGCAGGTGGGCGTTGGGCGTGTAGACCAGAGCGATATTGTCTTTGGCCAGCACGTTGTTGAAGCCGTATTGCGTGATGATCGGCTCCGCATACGATTTGGCTTCGCTGGGAATCAGATACTGTGCCTTGGCGCTGCCGTAGCCCGTGGTGGTATTCAGAGAGAGCGGCCCAGTCATGTTGTAGGAGGCCTGATAACCGCCCACGTCCTGATAGGGCTGGAAGAAATCCCAGCGCAGGCCGAGATTGAGGGTCAGATTGCGCTTCACGCGCCAGTCATCCTGAACGTAGGCAGCGTTGTTCCATCGCTGGTCTCCGTTGGTCACCTCATTCGACAACCCGGCGCTGTACTGCGCATCCAGCAGGAAGTCCGCCAGGCTGTATCCGGTATTAGTCGCGTTCAGGTTGCTGGTGTATTCGCCGCTGTAGGTGTAATTTCCCCGCGATTGCTGCGGCTGCAGGGTCGAGAAACGGATGTCCTGGAAGCTGACGCCGGCTCTTAAGCTGTGATTGCCCACGATTTTCGTTACGTTGTCGATGATCTGGAAGACGTTGTTATGCTCGTCGGTCGTCGACCATGTCGGGCTGCCGAAGCCCGAGATGGTTGCCGAGCCACTCCAGCTGATCGCCGGAAGTCCGCCGTTCAGGGGAGCGACAGGAATCCCGCCAAACCCCACGCTCTGCGCGAAGTTCAGGTTCGCTGCGTTGGGGTGCTGGAATCCTGTGTGCAGGTAATTGAAGCCGAAGCGCGCCTCATTGGTCAGTGTCGGGTTGAAAACGTGCGTCTCCGACCACATATAGTTCGCGCCGTAGATCTTCTGTTTACCGTCGTCGCCGAAGCCCCCGCCATCGAGGATTGGGCCCAGCGGCGGCGTCTTATAACCCACTTCGTTCCAGTAACTGTAGCGCGAATAGGTGGTGTCCTTGCTGGTGATGGTGTAGTCCATCCGCGCGTCCCACTGGAACGTGTTATCGATGATGGGCCGCACCACAACATAGTTGCTGTACAGCTTTCCGTTGTTGATATTCGGCATCGGGTAGTAGTTCAGCATGTTGAGCGCCGTCTGATTGAGCGTGACGCCCGATACGCTGCTGGTGCAGTACTGGCTGCTCACCATGCAGTTGTTGGCAAAGGCGGCCGGCGGTGCGCTCGCGGTCTGGTAGTAGAGCTGGAGCGGAGCGTTACCCGAAAGGTTCGTGTTCAGCAGTTCGGAGAAGTCCCCCGCCCGCTCCAGAGCCGTCGGCACCGACTCGGTGCTGGTCTCGTTGAACACCACGCGGTTGGCCTGCACGTCGCCGAAGAAGAATAATTTGTTCTTCAGAAATGGGCCACCCAGCGTCGCGCCGAACTGATTCTCGTGATACGCCGGGACCGCCTGCGTTCTCGGATCGTTCCACGAGTAAGTATCGAGCGCGGTGTTGCGAATATATTCCCAGAGGCTTCCATGAAAGTTGTTGGTGCCCGACTTAATGCTGGCGTTGATTACAGCTCCGGCGGAGTGGCCGAATTCGGCGGAGTAGTCGCTGGTCTGCACCTTGAACTCTGCCAGCGCATCCGGCGGCGGCTGCGCCACGTAGCTTGCACCGTTGTAGAAGTCCACCACATTCGCATTGTTATCCACGCCATCGAGAATGAAGTTGTTTTCCTCGGCGCGCTGCCCGTTGGAGTTGAAGTCGCCCTTGCCCTGTCCGCGCGAGCCTTCCGGCGGCGTGGCGCCCGGAGCCAGTTGCGCGATGTATACCCAGTTACGCCCGTTGAGGGGCACATTGTTGATCTCCGCCGTGTTCATGGTTTGCCCAACGGAGCTTTCCTGAGTCTGCATCAGCGGCACTTCCGAGGTAACGGTGACCGTCTCCGTCGAAGCACCCGGGTTCAGTGTGATCACCACATTCAGCCGCTGCTGAATGTTCAGGTGCAGATTGGTTTGTGTGGTGGTCTCAAAGTTTGGCGCGCTTGCTGTCACCTTGTAATTGCCGATCTTGACCGGCGAAAACACATACACACCGGATCCGTCGGTCTTCGTCCGCAGGATCTGTCCTTCGTCAATGTTCGTTAGTGTCACAGAAGCGTTCACGATCGCCGCACCCGACGTATCCTGAACGATTCCGGTGATCGTACCCTGATCGAGTTGCGCCTGCATCACCTGACCCGGAATGAACAAAAGAACGGGCAACAGCAACGTCAGCAACAACCGGTGTCGAAACATCATATCCAGCCTCCTTATGAATCCCGCGACTGCTTTGTGCAGCTGGGGACAATGCATCCGAAATAGCCACAGGCTGACGGGTTAAAGCCGTCTTCGCCCGCTAAAAGCAAAATGTAATCGATTAACTTCCCGTTTAGTGTGGGATTCGGCGTGAATGTACGCTGGCAATGTAATCGTTGTCAAGATCGATTTTCGGTGGAAAATCTGGCCTTTCAGAGGTGACAGCCGGAGGCGGGCAACCGTACAATGACCTTGCCCACCCTTTACTCCTTTATTTTTCATGGCCGTCAGCATCCACGAAGTCGCTAAACTCGCCGGAGTTTCCAGCGCTACGGTTTCCCGGGTCATTAACGGGTCGACTCTGGTCACACCGGCGACCACTCAGCGCATCCAGCGCGTCATCGCCGACTGCAACTTCATTCCCAATCGCAGTGCCGTTCACCTCAAACACGGCAAAAGCCAGATCTACGGTGTAATCGTTCCCGACCTGACCAACCCCTTCTTTATGGAGCTGGTCAAGATCTTCGAGGAACTGCTGGTTGCTAACGAGCTCGAACTGCTGTTGGCCAATACGGACTTTCATCGCACGCGGATGCAGCGCTCCATCCACCGCATGTTGCTGCGCCGGGTTGATGGCGTGGCGTTTCTGGCTTCCGAGCAGGAGGCGGGCCCGCTGGAAACTCTGGTCAAAAATCGAATTCCGGTTGTGACCACGGACCACTACCGCACGGCTCCGGGGATCAGCGATATCGTCGTCGATTTCCGCAGCGGGATGGCGGAGCTGATCCGGCACCTCAGCGACCTCGGGCACCGGAATATCGGCTTCATCGGAGGCACCGAGGGGCTTGTCACTTCGCGCATCCGCCGCGAGGCATTTCTGGATGCCGTCGTGAAATCGGGCTTGTCGTCGCGCGATGGGTGGATTGTTACAGGCGACTACCGGATCGGCGGCGGCGCTGCGGGGATGGAGGCGATTCTCGCCAGCGGTGAAATCCCCACGGCGGTCGTGGCTGCCAACGATCTCAGCGCCATCGGGGCTCTGCGTAAAGCGCACGAGAAGGGATTCCGCATCCCCGACGATATTTCCGTGGCCGGCTGCGACGACATCGAGATGAGCGACATTGTGTACCCGCCGCTGACCACCTTGCGCATCTCGCGCCGCCAATATGCGGAGATGTTGTTCGACGCATTGCAGTGGGGCGCGGAGGATCTGTCGCGGCCCGGGAAAGTGCTTTCCCTGCCTGTGAAGTTTGTGGTTCGTCAATCCACCGGTCCCGCGCCGAAGCAGCGTCGCCGGCACTCCGCTGCAAAAGCAACTGCTCCGGTTACCAAAAAATTACGCTGAAAGCGATAAAGAGCCCAGCAAGCCCAACCCCGGCCGCCACCGCGGGCCACGAAATAGATCCCCTCCGGGTTGCGGAGCAAGGTTGTGTCTGCAGTGCGTCGTTATCAGAGCTTCGAGACCATCCAATCCACAGTGTTGCGGTAAATGCAGTGCCAAAGCCCAGGATCGCTCCATAAAAGTTCGCGGATAACTGGCTTCCATAGTGCAGCACGTGGGTCAGGGCAAGAATCTGGTGGGCGACGGCGCAGGTCAGGCCGATCAGGAACCCCGCAAAGCCGCCGCGCGCCGCCCGCCGCGGAGCAATGGCCGTTAGCGCCACCAGCGCAAACAGCGGCGCATTAAACGTCGAGAGCACCAGCTGGATGTACTCCATCAGGCTCTGAAATCCGAGCGCAAAGTAGGCCGCACCCACCGAAATCAGCACCGCGCCGGCAATCGTCAGGCGGCTCACCCGCTTGTAGTGCACATCGCTGGCGTTCGGGCGAATCCATTCCTGATAGATACCCTGCACCCATGCCGACGTGAATCCAGCAACGTTATTGGAGAATGTCGACAGCAGGCTGGCCACTAAACCCGAAAATCAGCCAAGCCGAACCGTAGTAATGCAGCATCAGCGCAGGCAGCGTCGCATTCCAGTTCCGGCTGAGGTGCCCCTGCGAAAGCACCAGCGGCGCCGCCACCCCTGTCATGGCAATTAACACCGCAAACACCAGCTTGGCGAAACCAATGCTTAGCGGCACAAAGGGGGCGTCCCGCTCACGGCGCACGGCGAGCGCACGCTGGATCTGCACGAAATCGGTGCCCCAGTAACCGAAGCTGAGCACGAGGCCCAGACCAAACACCAGGCCGACGCGATCCATTACCGCGTGAGGAGCGAAGAAGGGTACGCCTTGCCATGTGTGCATGCGGCTGGCAGGAATGTCGGCCATCATGCTGCGGAAGCCGCCCAGTTCGTGGGCGACGAGAAACAGCAGAGGGACCACCGCTACCAGAACCAGCGCAAAGTGGATCAATTCCGTGTAGACGGTAGCTCGAAATCCACCGATCCAGGTGTAGAAGAGTACGACCGTTGCCGCCACCAGGATGCCTCGAAGGAAAGTCCATCCGAGGAATGCGCTCGCCGTCTCAGCGACTGCGTAGAGACCGACCCCCGCGATCAGAAGCATCATCGCCGCCATGCAGAGCGCAACCATCGATCGCGTCGGATTCCCGTAGTGGCGCGCGATGAAGTCCAGAATCGTCGGATGGCGGTTGCGCTTATAGATCGGCAACAGCCAGAAGGCAACCGCCAACAGTGCGGGAATCGCGCCAATCCAGTAAAAATGGCAAGCCAGCATGCCATACTGCGCTCCCCAGCGCCATCATGGCGAAAATGTCGAGCGAGCCGCAGTTGGCGGCGATGCAGGCCGTGGCGCAAATCCACAGCGGCAGCGACGACGTGGCATTCAGGTACTGATTGGAATCGCCTTTGTGGCGCGCCGACCGAATGCCCGCCACCGTAATGGCTGCGAAGTAAATGGCCGCCAGCGCGGTGTAGATCGGACCCCATCCCATGTCGTGTTTTGTTTCTCCGGAGGACCACGCAATCGTCCGCACGCACCTGCGCCGAAGCTGCAGAAGCAGCGGAGACCATAGTTCAATTTGGCTTAAAATCTCCGCCGCCTCACACTGCGACAGCACTAACTCAAAGATGGGAGTCTACACCCACCAGGCGAGGATCTTCCTCCAGGGCGGATTGACGAAAAATCAGAAGCGGCCCATCGTGACACGAACCACTTCCGGCTTGTCAAAGAAGCGCAGGCCGCGGTCGGTCTCATCCCCGTTCCACAGCCGCAGAGGTTTCCATACGCCGTCTTCATATGTACCCTGCTGCGCAGTCACGATCTCGCTGCGGATCCAGGGCAGCTTTTTCGGCAAATGAAACGACACGCTGCTGTCGATTCCGGTAACCAGAAACTCGTTTGGACCAAGCTGCGCGACGAGCGCCGATCCGCGCGCATCTTTTGTCCCCGGTGCAGGGCGGCCATCTGGCTGCGGGAAGCCGAAGGAAACCGTCGCCTGCCACTCGCCAAAATCAAGCTCCTCGGTGGTCTTTCCCGGTTCCTCCACGGCTGTCTTCACCTTATCGTCAAACTCCAGCTGAGCAATTTCGCGGTCCATCGGGCCGATCAGCGCAAAGTTGTCGCTGTGACTCTTCCACGGATGATCGCCCAGGATGTTCCACCCAGCCTGGTCCACGCCGAATGGCGAGAACCCGATGGCTCCGTCGCCCAGCGCGTAGAAAAAGAATTTTGCAAAACTGTCATCGCGTCCCGTCTCAGGAATCCACAACGGGTTGTCGGGCCTGTGATAAGTCGCCAGCATCTCGCGATAGAAAGGCGAGTAATCGGTATAGATATCCGGTCCGATCATGTCGATTGATGGAGTGAGCGCCTTCCACAGCCAGATCATCTTTTGCACTGCGCCGCCGCTCGGATAGCCGATGCCGGGCTGGTCCATTTGTCTTTCCGGCAGCTCCGCCGCGGGGTAGTCGAGCCACACATTGATGTAGCAGGGGATGTTGAACTCTCGCTTGCCCGCAGCCGCGATTTCATTGATGTACCTGGCCTGAGAATAAGCCTGGAAGATTTCGTCGGCCTCGGCATCAAAGACCTGCTTCCACGTGCCCGACTGTTTGTGAGCGGCAGCCAGCAGATCGGCAGGCACCGAACCCGCAAACTCCCGGTTCGCCTCCGGTGAGTTGTCGCGCACGCTGCCGATGTTGCCCGATTCGTTCTCCACCTGAATCAGGATCACCGTGTGCGCGTCGCTGTCGATCTGGCTCAGATGGCGCATCAGCGCCACGAACGCAGCTTTATCCGCGTCCAGATTGTTGCGCGAATTGGCCGACAGCACATCGATCGGTTCGCCATCCGGCCGAATCACTCGCGGAAAGCGCTGGGGATCATTCTTTACCCAGGCAGGCGCGTAATGCATGTTGCCGTTCTTCCACGTTCCGAACCACAGCAGGATCAGATGAAGGTTGTGCGCTCGCGCCCCCTGCACCAGTTGATCCACATTCGTCGTGTCGAATTGCCCCTCGCGTGGCTCAAACTGCTCCCAGTAAACCGGCGCTTCCACGGTATTCGCGTGCAGCGCCGCCATTGACTCCCAAACCTGCGGCAGCTCGCTCGGCCACGCGCTTGAATTGTGAATCTGTCCGCCCAGGATGAGAAAGGGGTGCCCATCGACCAGCAGCGTGTAGCGTCCGTCCTTCTGTTCGAGCCGCGGCGCCTCTGCAGCCTGGACGGGAAGACCGACAGCGATGACAGCGAGAAAGGAAATCCAGAAACTAAGCAATCCGCGGAAGCGGTGAGAGCCAAGGCAAATTGTCACGATTCAAACCCCCGTAGCAATGTAATCGAGTACATCAGGCCGCCGCAAGCATCTTCTTCCATTGCTCCGCGATCGAATCCGTTATCCCCGGCCATGCCCACGGACCAGGAACCGAGGCCAGAGCGCTACCCTGTGACGGTCTTCGAGAAGTACGGGGCCGAGGTCCGACAACGGAGCCACCAAATGATTGTCGGACCTCTTCGAGAGTCTCATCGCCACAGCCGCGATCAAAGACCTCCGGATAAAATTGGTGAGGTTCATCAGCCGTTCAGAGGGTGCGAATGCAGCGTCGGGAATTTGTCAGATCATCGGTGTTTACTTTGGGCAGCGCCCTGCTGGCCAGGTCTCTTTCTGCTTCGCCTCTCGATCAGCTTGCGCCGCCGGCGCCACCCGACCCTGCGGTTCAGCGTGTGCTCGTCATGTTCAAGTGCCACTTCGATGCCGGCTTCATCGATACGCAGGCTCACGTCGTGCGCCGCTATTTTGACGAGTATTATCCTCAGGCGATTCGCACTGCGCAGCAGATGCGGCAAAGCGGTGCGCGTCGCTATGTGTGGACGACCGGCTCCTGGCTCCTTTACGAGTATCTGGAGCAGGCCTCGCCTTCCGATCGTCGCCGCATGGAGCGGGCCATTGCCGACCGTGACATCGCCTGGCATGCACTGCCGTTCAATTGGCAAACCGAGATGATGGATCGCTCTCTCATCTCCGGCAGCCTGAGTCTCTCGCGCGGCCTCGATCAACGCTTTGGCCGCACGACCACCGGCGCGAAAATGACCGATGTTCCTGGCCACACTCGCGGCCTCATTGCTCCTCTTGCCGAGCATGGCGTCACCTTTCTCGACATCGGTGTGAACGGCGGCAGCACCCCGGCCGAAGTGCCTCCCCTGTTCGTATGGCGGAATCCGGACGGCGATTCCATGGTCGTCATGTACCACCACGAATACGGCAGCATTGCCCGAGTCCCCGGTTCAGACCTCGCCATCGCCATCGTGGTGCGCGGCGACAACAGCGGTCCCCACACGCCGCAGGAGATCAGGGAGATCTACGCTGACCTTGGGCAGCGCTTCCCCAGCGCAAAAATCGTCGCGACCGATCTGACCGAGATCGCCAATGCAGTCCAGCCGTATCGCGATAAGCTTCCTGTCGAGACCAGAGAAATTGGCGACACCTGGATTTATGGAGTGGCGAGCGATCCTCTAAAAGTTGCGCGCTACCGTGAGGTCTGCCGATTGCGCCAGGCGTGGATCTCTGCGGGCAAGCTCCAGACCGGTGACGCTACCGACCTTGCCCTGCTGCGCCCCCTGCTCCTCGAGGCCGAACACACCTGGGGCACCGATACCAAAACGTGGCTCGATTTCGACCACTACACGCCGCACGATCTGGCAGAAATGCTCGATACCAAAAACTACAAGGTCGTCGAATTCAGCTGGCGGGAAAAACGCCAGGACCTATTCGACGGTATCGCCACGCTCCCCGCTCCTCTGCAGGAGGAAGCGCGCACGGCCGTGGCGGCCCTTGCACCAAAGCGACCGGAGATGTCAGGCACGCCCCATCCACCTGGCGACGAGATTGAGACGAAACACTTCATCCTGCAGTTTGATCCGCACACCGGGGCGATTCGCCGCCTCCGCAACCAGCAATCCGGCCGCGAATGGGCTACGCCGCAGCATCCCCTCGCGTTATTTTCTTACCAGACGCTGTCGCAGCAGGACTACGCGCAGTTCATCGCCAGCTATCTCACAACCAAAGCCGACTGGGCGTACAAGGATTTCGGCAAGCCCAACATCGAACGCTTCGGCGCGCGCAGCCAAAGCTGGTCGCCCACCCTCACCGAACTCCGTGTGGAGCAGCGGCCGCAAGGGCATCGCGTGGTGGGCCGCCTGACCATCGACGATCCTCAGGCACTCGCGAGCGGCCGCGCCGCCTTTCCTCGCAGTCTGTACTTAGAACTGCTCCTGCCCGATGCTGAGCCTGTCGTACATCTGAGCTTCTACTGCTTCGACAAGGCGGCAACCCGCATGCCCGAAGCGTTGTGGCTGACCTTCAATCCTGTAGTCGACGACCCGCGCGGCTGGACGATCGACAAATCCGACCAGCCGATCTCCCCCTTCGACGTGGTCACCGCCGGCAGCCGCCATCAGCACGCTGTAACCACGGGCTTCGCGTACAAAGATGCGCAGGGATCGTTTGAAGTGGAGACTCTGGACGCGCCCTTCATCGCACTCGGCGAAAAGTCGCCGCTGAACTTCTCACGCTCGCAGCCCGACCTCACCTCGGGCATCCACTGCGGTCTCTTTAATAACGCATGGGGAACCAACTACATCATGTGGTTCGGAGAGGACATGCGCTTCCGCTTCCTGATGCGCGCCTGAAGACGCTTTCCCAAGGTTCACGACGAAGCGGCTGCTATCCGTTCGCTCGCGACGAATGGCCATGGGAGGAGTGGGCGCCCCAATATCGACGCCCCGGACACCTACTTACTTAGTCGAAGAAATCGCGATCCTCATCGGATAAGTGGGCCTTCGCAGCCTGAACTTTGAAAGTCACTCCCAGCCCGGGCGTATCCCAGACATCGATGAAGCCTTTCTTCACAACTGGATCGGGCAGGCCTTCGACAATGTCGTACCACCAGTCCGGCTGTCCGACCGGATACTCGAAGGCGATGTAGTTCTGCGGCAGCGTGGCGGCCATGTGAACATGAGCAGCCAGGCCGATGAGCCCATCGAAGACGCCATGGGGAGCGACCAAAATGCCGTGAAGGTTGGCGTACTCAGCGATCCACTTCAGCTCGGCGATTCCACCTACGTCCTCCGGATCGGGACCGATCACATTGACGGCATCTTTTTCGATCAGATCTTTGAAGTTTTCCCGGAGATAGATTTCCTCTCCGGTATGAATCGGGGTCGAGGTGCTCACGGTGACCTGCTTAAAGACCTCGGCGTTGGGGTAAGGCGTGTAATCGCCGGTGATGATGTCCTCGATCCAGGTGATATGGAGGGGTTCAACGGCGCGGGCGAAGCGGATCGCATCCTTGACGGTCCAGCCTGGGCCACAGTCGAGGGCGAGGCCGACTTCATCGCCCAGCACCTTCTTCATCGCTTCGACGCAGGCAAGGACATGATCGAAGCCGCGTTCGGTCATCAGGCCGCTGTCGGAGTGTGGCGGACCAGTGCGTGGATCGTCGTACCACATATCGGGAATCGCACGCATCATGGTGGGGTCGTGAAAACCGATCGCCTGCTTGATGAGAGTGAAGCCTTCTTTGGCGGCCTTCATCTTTGCCATGCCCTCGGCGTAATCCTGGGGCATGTGGCCGTTCATAGGAAAACGGACGGCGCCGTTATAGATGCGGACGCGGTCGCGGATCTTGCCGCCGAGGAGTTTGTGCACGGGTAGCCCCGCCACCTGGCCGGCGATGTCCCAGAGGGCGATCTCGATGGCACTGACCGCCGAGCCCCACGGTTTGAAGGCGCCCATGCGGCGAATCTTGAGCATGATGCGCGCCACGTTGGTGGGGTCTTCGCCGATGAGATATTGCTTGTAGAAGAGGACCATCGGCCTGAGGTAGGGCTTGGCCGACTCGGCCTGACCGTATCCGGAGATGCCCTGGTCGGTGACGATGCGAACGGTTGGATTGCGGCCGATGATCGCGCATTTAAGGTCAGTGATTTTGATGGGCACGCTGCCGGTACGCCGGTCGGGTGGAGGTAACGCCGCTGCTGCCGAACCCGAGATGATGGTTGCTGCTGCGGCTGCCCCTGAGAGCGAGCCCACAAATCCTCTGCGCGTCCACTCCGCCATTTCGCTTGTCCTCCTCAACCCCTCATCGCAAATCGCTTACGCGACCCTATGGTCTGCCGCCGCGCAGCCATCGGCCATCATCGCACCCTTGGTCTATCATGTGCGCGCATAGAAGAGGACTTTGTCGCCCGAAAGGAGGAAAAATGATCTCGTTCGGAGTAGTTGCTCCGTCTCCTTGTCCTCTGACGGATGTTTCCTGGTGTGGAATGGAGCGCTTGACACCCGTTACTGAATCGTTATAGCTTGCATATCCTCGACGGTAGTCATAGTGCGGCAGAGACGAAACCAGGAGACGCATGAGTGACTCCTCGTGCATAGCCTTCGACTGCGATCGAGTCATGTACAGGTTGTAGCGCGTGTTGTCCGCTGGCTCTCCGAGGAGGTTACAGCAATATGCGCAAATCCAGGATAGCGACTCTCGCGGTTGTGCTTGCGGTACCAATCGCGTTCTGCACTGCCGGTCTCGCGCAGGCCACAACAGGGAGTATTCAGGGAACGGTTCGCGATTCCACCGGCGCCATTCTTCCTGACGCTACCGTCGTCGTTACTGACATCAACAAAGGCACGCAGCAGACTGCCAAAACGGATGGCGCGGGATCCTATCAGTTTCCTTCGCTGATTCCAGGCACTTACAGCCTTACTGTCACGATGACAGGTTTCAAGCGCAGCGTGCAGAGCGGCATTCCGCTGGATATTGATCAGAAGGCCACTCTGGACTTCAGCCTGCAGCCCGGCGGAACCAGCGAAACCGTTGAAGTTACCGGTACGGCGCCGCTCCTGAAGCTCCAGAGCGCGGAGTTAGGCGACGTGGTGCAGGAACGTCAGGTGCAGCAACTTCCGCTGAACGGCCGCAATTTCGCAACGTTGGCGTGGCTCGTTCCGGGTGTAACCCCGGGCCAGCCGGGAGAAAACCTGTCCGGCTCCAGTTCCTTCAATCCGCGCGCTGCTTCCGACTTTAACGCGCTCGGCAGCCAGGCCAACGCCAACGCCTATCTGGTCGACGGCATTGTCGACAATGAATGGACCTTCAACACCGTGATGATTCAGCCCTCGGTGGAATCGGTCGCGGAGTTCAAGGTGCTGACCGGCTCCTATTCGGCTGAGTTCGGCGGTGGTGCCGGAGTAATCTCTACTTCCACGCGCTCCGGATCCAATGATTTCCATGGCGAGATCTTTAACTACCTGCGTAACAGCGCGGTGGATGCGCGCAATTATTTCGCGAGGAATGGTGTCCAGAAACCTGCGCTGCGGCGCGACCAGTTCGGCGGTGCAGTGGGTGGCCGCATCATGCGCGACAAGCTTTTCTTCTTCACTGACTACTTCGCGCAGCGTTCGCTGATCGGCATTGTGAACACGAACAGCGTGCCCACGCTGGCCGAGCGCAACGGCGATTTCAGCCAGTACACTAACGCGGCCGGACAGCTGATCCCGATCTATGATCCGCTGACGACCACAGCTACCACCAATGCCTCCGGACAGACGGTCTACACGCGCACTCAGTTCATGGGCTGCGACGGCAACACGCCCAATGTGATCTGCCCCGACCGCTTCAACCCGGTTGGTTTCAACGTTGCCAGCATTTTTCCGGATCCACAAACCGGTGGCAGCTTCCTGAATTACGTCTCCACAGCGAATCAGATCATCGACGACAACGGCGGCAATGTCCGCGTCGACTACCACCCGAGCGACAAGGACTCGCTCTTTGGCCGCTTCAGCTACGAGCGTTTCGATGAAGCGACTCCGAACCCGCTGACTGGCGCTTCCGGAACCTGCTGCCTGGCGCCGAATCCGACCGCGGCTAAAACTTTTGCTCTGGGCCCCTATGTTTCCGGTACCCAGAACACGATCCTCAAGGCGCAGGGGCTGGCGCTCGACGAGACCCACTTCCTGAGTACGAATACCTTCAATGAATTTCGCGCCGGATATTCCCGCACCAATCCCTTCACCAAACAATCCGATTACGGGCTGAACTCGGCGACTTCCCTGGGTATTCAGGGGCTGAACATTTCCCCCTATACGACCGGTCTCCCTAACATTCAAATCGGCAGCAGTTGCGGCAATGAGTTCACCTGCATCCAGGGCGGCCAGGCATTCCTGCCGGCCAACCCGCGTCAGACGGATATTCAGCTCGAAGACGCGATTTCAACCACGCAGGGAAAACACAGTCTGATCGGCGGCTTCCGCTGGGTGCGGGTGATGGCTTCCCCGTTTACCAACACCACCACGCGCGGCCAGATGACCTTCGACGATAACTTCACTAACAGCGGCACGTCAGCCCAGGGCGGCGCGGGGCTGGCCAGCCTTCTGCTCGGCTTCCCTATCTCCGGCAGCCGCAACTTCCTCGAGGTGCCGTATTACATCACCAACATCATGTATTCGGCTTACTTTCAGGATAACTGGAAAGTTACACCCCGCCTTACCGCCAATCTGGGTATTCGTTACGACCTTTACACGCCGGATACCGAGAAAAATAACAAGCTGGCGAACTTCGACTATTCCACGCTGGCCTTCGTCTTCGCCGGCGTAAACGGCACCAGCCGAAGTGCCGGCATTCAACAGCGGAATGACGATATCGAGCCGCGTATCGGCTTCGCCTATGACATCAATGGAAAAGGGAAATGGGTGGTGCGCGCCGGTTACGGGATCAGCTACTTCCCGCTGCCGTTCTCCGCGTCGGATGAACTGGGACAGAATCCCCCCTTCACGATATCTCAGACCTTCTCCAGCCCGCAGACATTCCCTCTGCCCGGCGCGTTTGCGGCCGGCAATCTGTGCTCCCCCACAAATCTCTCGACCAACTGCCAGCCGATCATCGACAATCCGTTCCCGCAGGGCGCTGTGCCGCTGCCGCTTTCGACCCTCACCAACACGGCGTCGCTCAATGCTTCGAAGTCGGCCATCATCGCCCACTCGATGGAGAATAAAACGCCGAGCATGATGACCTACACTCTGAGCGTGGAGCATCAGACGCTGGGCGGCGTTGCGGAAATCGCCTATGCCGGCAGCCACAGCCTGCACATCGTCTATGCCTACAACCCGAACGAAGTCGGCCTGATCCAGCCTGGCGGTCCGACCGCGACCACGCAGCGCCGGCTCATTCAGCAGCTGAACAACATCTCCACCTGGGTGCAGGAAGATCCCATCAACGCCTCCAACTACAACGCCCTGCAGGTGAAGTACACCACGCGTAACAATCATGGACTGCTGGCGCTCGTCGATTACACCTATAGCAAGTCGCTGGACTACGGAGGCTCGGCCGCCTCCGGCGGCGGCGTCGCGGGCAATCCCCAGACCGTGACCAACCTAAAAGCCGGATACGGCGCTTCCGGTTTCGATCAGGAGCATCGGCTGGTCGGCAGCATCAATTACACGGTTCCCTTCGGTGCCGGACGGCGGTTCCTGAACAGCGGAGTCATCTCGCACGTCGTCGGCGGCTTTGAAGTCGATGCGATCACCACCTATGCCTCCGGACTGCCGTTCACGGTTACGCTCAATCAGGGCGTCAACAGCGGCTCGCCCAGCTGGCCGAATCGGATTGATGCGCGCGGCAAAATCGATCGCGGCAATCCGAGCCAGTTCTTCGACGCAACGCTATGTCCCGCGGGCGTCACCTGTACGGACGCCTTTCAGGCGCCTCTTCCCAATACCTACGGGAACTCGGCGCGCTCCGTACTCTTTGGCCCGTCGACCAAGAACTGGGACCTTTCCCTGCAGCGCGGATTTGGAATCACCGAAGGCAGGTCGTTGATCTTTCGTCTGGATGCGTTCAATGCGTTCAACACTCCTAACTTCGCAACTCCAAATGCTGCCATCGGGCCCAGCAACGGAAATGCGGGTAAACTGCTTAGCACGGTAAATGACAATCGCGATCTGCAGGCGTCGGCCACTTTCCGCTTCTGAACCCCGATGGAGGATTGCCGGCTCCGGCAGGGCTTCCGGAAAATCCGCCGGATCACGCCTTCGACGAACGGCACCACCTCCCTGATCCCGCAACCTGGTCCAACCGGCATACCATTTGGACGGTTGGACCATCGCCGCCGCATGCACGCTAAGCGCGCCCACCAGGAAAACACTCTACAGGCTGAAAGGAAAAACGCAAAAAATGCCGGACAGAAAGCCCCTCCGCTTCAATCGCCGCTCCATGATGAAAGGCTCCATGGCCATGATGGCCGGAGGAGCGCTTGGCCTGCCCGCCTTCGCCGAAGGTGAGCCCGTCATCAAGAATGTGAATCTGAACTCCAGTCCTTCAGCGCTCAAGATCACCGATATGCGCTACGCGGTTGTCGTGAAACCAGGGCCGAGCCCCTGCCCCATCATCCGCATCGACACCAATCAGGGTGTCTATGGCCTCGGCGAAGTCCGCGACGGCGCCGGCCCCAACTATGCCATGGTGCTCAAGAACCGTCTTCTCGGCGAGAACCCGCTCCGCATCGACTACCTCATCCAGAAGGTTTGGCAGTTCGGCGGCAATGCTCGCCAGGCCGGCGGCGTCTGCGCCGTGGAAATGGCTCTGTGGGACATCGCCGGCAAGGTCTACAACATTCCTGTCTACCAGATGCTCGGTGGCCAGTGGCGCGATAAGATCCGCATCTACGCCGACACCACCGAATCCATGGATCCGAAGGAATACGGCGTCCGCGCCAAAGAGCGTAAGGCGATGGGCCTCACCTGGATGAAGATGGACCTCGGCATCAACGTCCTCGACGGCATGCCTGGAACCGTTATGGAGCCGCCCGGCATGAGCAAGTGGGAACAGCACGATCAGCCCCATCCTTTCGTCGCCACCGAAGTAACGGACAAAGGCATCGACCGCCTCTGCGAATATGTCGCCGCCGTCCGCGACAACATCGGTTACGACATGCCTCTCTCCATGGATCACCTCGGCCACATCGGCGTGAAGTCCGTCATCCGCTTAGGCAAGGCCTATGAGAAGTTCAACCTCGAGTGGATGGAGGACGTCATTCCCTGGTACTACACCGATCTGCTCAAAGAAATCACCGACGCCAGCCCCACGCCCACCCTTACCGGCGAAGACATCTATCGCATCGAGGACTTTGAGACGCTCTGCAGAAATCACGCGGTCGACAAGATCCATCCCGACCTCGCCACCTCGGGCGGCATCTTGCAAACCCACCGCATCGGCGACATGGCCTTCGGCTACGGCGTCCCGATGGCGATGCACTTTGCCGGAACCCCAGTCAGCTGTATGGCCAACGTGCACTGTGCCGCCGCTACGCGTAATTTCCTCGCGCTCGAGAACCACTCGCTTGATGTGCCCTGGTGGGGAGACCTTGTTGACGGCATTGCCAAGCCCGTTATCCAGCAGGGATTCATCCCGGTTCCCGAGGGCCCCGGCCTCGGTGTGAGTCTGAATGAAGACGAGATCAGAAAGCACCTGCAGCCTGGCACCGGCTACTTCGAGCCGACGCCGCAGTGGGACGAGGTGCAATCGCGCGACGACGCTCTCTTCAGTTAGGGCTTCGATGTCCTGCTGACTATCTGGCGGTGCTGTTTCGCAGCGAAACAGCGCCGTCACTGCTGTATCGGGGAAACTACACAGCACCATGCTGCCGTGCACGAGCGTCCGCATCACCGCCAGAATCACGCACAATTCGGCGAAGTCCGCCCGCCCGCCGGGCTGCGCGCGATTCCCCGGCTGACTCCTCTTCGCCCATTACATGAGTAATGTTCTGTTGGCATCGGCCGAAATGTGGCCGATAGACCTCATTGACAGTTGCACTAAGATGTCTATATAAAGACATCTTAGTATGGCCAGAACTGATGCTCTGCAAGGCTCGCTCGATTTGCTGGTGCTTAAAATCCTTTCGCGGCGCCCGCGGCTGCACGGCTACGCCATCATGGCTGCCATCGCCAGCACGTCCGGCGAAGTGCTGCGCGCCGAGGAGGGCTCGCTCTACCCGGCGCTCTATCGGATGGAGGAAGCGGGCTGGATTCGCGCGGAGTGGATCAAAAAGGATTCCGGCCGGCGGGCCCGCGTCTACGAACTGACCGCCGCCGGCAAAAAGCAACTGGGTGCGGAGGAGTCGCGCTGGCAGTCTGTCAGCCTGGCTATCAATCGGGTTCTCCGGGAGGCATGACATGTCTTTGTGGTCGCGTATCGCGAATGCCGTGCGCGGCGAGCGCCTCAATCGCGAGATTGAGGAAGAGCTGCAGTCCCACATTGAAGAAGCCATTGCCTCGGGACGTGACCCCAGCGAAGCGCAGCGTGCATTCGGCTCCGCGCTGCGTGCCCAGGAGGCGAGCCACAGCATTCGTGCAACGGGATGGCTTGAGTCGCTTTTCGCAGATGCGAAATTTGGCTGGCGGCAGCTCGGCCGCAATAAGGTCACGTCCGCAGCCGCTGTGCTTTCCCTCGCCCTCGGCATCGGTTCCTGTGTCGCGGCCTTCCGTCTGATCGATGCCCTGCTGTGGCGGCCGCTGCCCATCTCCGGTTCCAGCAGGCTCTATGACCTCTCCCGCACGTTAACCGGGCCCGAGGGCAAGCCTATCGAGGATAACTACTGGGCCACGCCGGACTTCAAGCTCATGCGCGATGCGGTTAAGGACCAGGCCGACCTCATCGCCGTCAGCGACGCCGACCGCACCGACATCACCTGGTCCATTCCTGGGTCGAGCGACGACATGGAGAAAGCCCACGTCGTTTATGTCTCCGGCAACATGTTTCCGCTCTTCGGGCTTGAGCCTGCGCTCGGCCGCCTGCTGGCCCCCGCCGATGACCGGGGTCCCGGTGCTGGTCCCTATGCAGTCCTCTCCTGGGACTACTGGAATCATCGCTTCGGCCGCGATGCCCACGTTCTCGGGCGCTCGCTCGACATCGGTAACCAGACGTTCGAAGTCATCGGCGTTGGACCTCGCGATTTCACTGGAACCGAAACAGGAACGGTCACCGACATCTTTCTGCCGCTCAGTATGAACCCCCTGGCCGGCGAGGACAGCGTCACGTGGCACCACACCTTCCTGATGCTGAAGCCCGCCGTCAACCCGGCCACGGCCCTCGAGCCTCTCCGCCAGCATCTCTCCGCCGTCAGCCATGCCTTCGAGGCGGGGTGCTCCACCTGCTTTCGCGGCATGCCCCAGGCCTCCATCGACCGCCTTCTCAACAAGAGACTGGTCCTGAGTCCCGCCGGCGCCGGCATCTCCGACCTTCAGAAGGACTATCGCCGACTCCTTGGCGCCCTCGGTCTCATGGTGGCGCTTGTCCTTCTCATCGCCTGCGTCAACGTCGCCAATATGATGACCGCTCAGGCCGCCGCCCGCGCCCACGAGATGGCTCTCCGAATCTCGATCGGCGCCGGCCGTCGTCGCCTCGTCCAGCTCATCCTCTGCCAGAGCGCGCTCCTCGCGCTCCTGGCGTCCACTCTCGGCGCATTCTTTGCCGCGTGGTCGGCGCCCTTTGTGCTCAGCCTCGTCAATCCCCCCGACAATCCTGCGCGCCTCGCCCTTCCCGCCGACTGGCGTGTGCTTCTCTTCGGCTTTGGGCTCATCCTCCTCGTCGTTCTGTTGCTTGGTTTGCTTCCTGCTTTTCGGGCGTCTGCGGTCAGGCCGGTTGCCGCGCTCAAAGGGGGTGAAGATCCGCACTCACCACACCGTCTCATGCGCGGAGCCATCGCGCTTCAGGTCGCTTTCTGCGTCCTCGTTCTCTTTCTGTCTTCTCTCTTTGTCGCGTCCTTCGAGCGCCTTGAAAACCGCCCCCTCGGTTTCTCCACCGACCGCCTGCTTTTGCTCGAAACCGTTGCCGGCGAGGGTCAGCTTCCCGTCGTCTGGAACCAGACTGCCGAGGCACTCCGTGCCACCCCGGGCGTCAAGTCGGTCGCCATCTCGGGCTGGCCGCTGCTCGGGCACATTATGATCAACAGCGACATCTCCATCAACGGCGCGCCTCCCAGTCCGACTCCCGCCTGGTTCCTGAACGTCTCCCCGGGCTGGTTCTCGACGATGAAGATCCCTCTCGATTCGGGCCGCAACTTTTCCCCTCAGGACGTTTCTCCGGGAGCCGCCATCGTCAACGAAACCTTCGTCAGGACCTACTTCCCCGGACAGGACCCCATCGGCCGTACCTTTGCGCACGGCGGCCATGGTGCACTCAACAAGATCGTCGGGGTCACCGCCGATGTCCCTTATCACGACCTGCGTGAGCCCAATCGCCCCATCTTTTACATCCCCTTTGCCGGAATCGACGGCCAATCCGCTCCCACGGTCGAAGGCTTCGCCACCTTCGTCATTCACACCGACGCCCCGAAACCGCTCGCTCTCGCCAACTCCCTCCGCCAGATCGTCGCGCAGCGCCACAATGGCCTTCGCGTCTCGAACGTCACCACCGAGCTCGATCTGGTCCGTGACCAGACCATTCGGGAGCGTCTGATCGCCATGCTCGCCGCCTTCTTTGCCGCCGTCGCGCTGCTCCTCGCCGGCATCGGGCTCTACGCTGTCCTCAACTATGGCGTCCTCCAGCGCCGCCGCGAGATCGGTATCCGCATGGCGATTGGCTCGACGCGTGCCGGCATCGTGCGCATTGTGACTTTCGACGTCTTCCTGATGATCCTGCTCGGAGGCTGCGCGGGCCTCGCACTCGGATTCGGCGCCTCGCGTTATGTGCAGTCGCTCTTCTATCAGGTCAAAGCAACCGACGCAGATATGGTGGCGCTGCCGGCCTGCGCAATCCTGCTCACCGCTCTCGTTGCCACCCTGCCCGCCGTGCTGCGCGCACTGGGCACCGACCCCACCCAGATCCTGCGCGCGGAGTAAGCTAAGGGCTCTGTCGGTCGCCAATTAGCAGATATCGGTCGATCTCTGCCGTGCTTCGGAGTTCGCCCGACGCTACGTCCCCGAGTCGCCCCTCGAGTACCGTTCCTGACCATTACCGGCTCTGCGAAATTCCCACAGCGCCGGGCGAGCCGGCCAGGGTCGAGACGGCGCCGGTAGCTCGTCCCCTTCCTCTTGACAATCGAGACGAGTTTCCGTTAGACCTCTTGATTATCGAGAGGAACTCAGCCCATGCCCGACGACCTTGTTCAGGGAACCCTCGAAATGCTTATCCTGAAAACCCTCGCCATCGACCCCATGCATGGTTACGGCATCGCCCTGCGCCTCGAGCAGTTAAGTCACGGCGTCTTCCGCATCAACCCCGGCTCGCTGCTGTCGGCCCTGAGCCGTCTCGAGCGGGCTGGACGGATTAAAGCCGAGTGGCGCGCCACTGAGAACAACCGCCGTGGGCGCTATTAACCGCTGACGAGCCGAGGCTCGAAAGCGCTCCACGCAGAGCGGGTCCAGTGGAATCGCCAGATCGGCGCCATCCATCGCATCCTCGAAGCTTGACAGAACTCGAAGCCTGACGGAAGGAGTCGGCCATGTTTTCCAGTTTCCTCGCCGGTCTCCGCGCTCTCTTCCGTCGTGATCGACGCAATGCCGATATCGCTTCGGAGCTCGACAGCTTCCTTCAGGCCTCCGTCGACGACAAGCTTCGCCACGGGTTCTCTCATGATCAGGCGGTTCGTGCTGCGCGCGCTGAAATCGGCAGTGCCGAATCCGTTCGCCACAGGGTCTGGTCTGCCGGCTGGGAATCCACAGCCGAATCTATCTTTCAGGATCTCCGCTTCGCCCTGCGCCAGCTCGAAAAGAATCCCGCATTCGCGATCACCGCTGTCCTCACACTCACTCTCGGCATGGGCGCCGCGGTCGCCATCTTCAGCTTCGTCGACGCGGCGCTCATTCAGCCGCTGCCTTACACGCAGCCCTCACGCATGGTGCTGGTCTACGAAAGCAACACGCTGGGGCCGCATTTCCACCTCTCCTACCTGGATTGGCTCGATTACCGGCATCGCAATACCGTTTTCACCTCTCTCGATGCATTCGGAAACTACGGCTTCATGCTGCAAACGCCTGATGGTCCGCAGCCGGTGCACGGCACGCGCGTCACAGCGGGATTTTTTCGCACGCTTGGCGTCACGCCCGTTCTGGGGCGCGACTTCCGCCCGGACGACGATCAGGCTGCGGCTCCGTTTGTCGCGCTCATCAGCTACGGCGCCTGGCAACAGCGCTTCGGCGGGCGCAGCGACGTCCTCGGCAAAACGGTCAGCCTCAATGGCAACATCACCTCCATCATCGGTGTGCTGCCGCGCAGCTTCCACTTTGCGCCCGTCGAGCCCAGCGAGTTCTGGGGAACAGAGCGCCCCGATGGCGGATGCGAAAAAGTGCGTGGTTGCCACAACCTGATCGGTCTGGCGCGGCTTCGCGCGGGTGTGGGCTATCGCGCCGCCCTCGCCGATGCTGAGCGCATTGGACTCGCTCTTTCGCAGCAATATCCCGACGACGACCACGGGCGAGGCGCCACGATGGAGCCGCTCACCGAGGCCATCCTCGGCAACATCCGACCGATCCTGCTCATGCTGCTCTCGGGAGCCGCACTGCTGCTGCTGATCGCCGCAGTGAATGTTTCCAGCCTGTTGCTGGTCCGCACCGAGCGACGGCGCCGCGAGATGGCTGTCCGCGGAGCGTTGGGTGCATCGAAGGCGCGCCTCGTCACGCAGTTCCTCACAGAGGGCATCGCGCTCGCCGCCTTTGCCGCGGTGCTGGGCACCGGCTGCGCGCTGGTCCTCGTCCGTCTCGTGCTGCGCCTCATTCCCAAAGACATTCTCGACAGCATGCCTTATCTGCGCACCGACGGCCTCAGCGCGCACGCTCTGGCCTTCGCTGCGCTGGTTGCGGTTATCACTGCGCTGATCTTTTCGCTCTTGCCGGCGATCCGCATCGCGCATAACGATCTGCGCAGTGGCCTGCAGGAGGGCGCACGCGGAGCATCCGGTACGGTGTGGCGCCGCTTCGGTTCCAATCTCGTCATCGCCGAACTGGCGATGGCCATGATCCTGCTGGTCGGCGCAGGACTACTGGGCAAGAGCTTCTATCGCCTGCTGCACGTCGACACCGGACTTAATGTGGAGCGCCTGGCTACACTCGATGTCGCCGGCACGAGCAGGAATTCCGGCACGGGTGCGCAGTGGGTCAGCTTCGAGCGCCGCCTGCGCGCCGACCTCAGCACGATACCCGGAGTGCGTTCCGTTGCTCTTGCCAGCGAGGCGCCGCTCGGCGACGGCGATGGATCCAGTAACTTCGTGATCGTCGGCCGGCCGCCCGTCGATCACAACGAGGTCATCATTCGCGATGTCGGCGCCACGTACTTCTCCACTATCGAAGCCCGCCTCGTCCGCGGGCGATACTTCGCCGACGACGAGGATCAGTCGCGCCAGCGTGTGGTTGTCGTCAATCGGCAACTGGCGAAGAACTTTTTTCCCGGCGAGGATCCGATCGGCAAGCAGATCTTCATGGAAGGCGATCAGAAGACGACCATGCTGATCGTCGGCATTGTGGACAACATCCAGGAAGGTCAGCCTGACGCCGCGCCGCAGGCGGCGATGTACCGCCCGCGCAACCAGAATCCGGAGGATCCACACGACGGATTTACGGTCCTGCTGCGCACCGGCCAGTCCGAAGACTCGGTGCTTTCTGCCGCTGCGTCTGTCATTCACGCCGCCGATTCAACCCTTGCCGTCTCCAATCCCGGCACCATGATGCGGAAGCTCTACGAATCGCCCTCCGCTACTCTGCACCGCGCCTCTGCGTGGCTCGTCGGCAGCTTCGCCACGCTTGCGCTGCTGCTCTCGGTCGTCGGGCTTTATGGGGTTGTGGCGTATTCGACCAGCCAGCGCACGCGCGAGATCGGCGTCCGCATGGCGCTGGGCGCGCAGCGGAGCACTGTATATCGGATGATCCTCCGGGAAGCCTGCGGCCTCGCCGCTGCCGGCATCACTCTCGGCGTCGCCGGATCTCTGGCCGCCACTATGCTGCTCGGCAAGCTTCTCTTCCAGGTCCATGCCTGGGACGCAATGACCTTCGCCTCGGTCGCCGTCGTGCTCGCCATCGCCGCACTGGTCGCGAGCTTCCTGCCCGCCCGCCGCGCCGCTTCCGTCAATCCAACAGAAGCTCTGCACGCTGAGTGAATTCTGCGAGTGCGCGTGCAGGTGAGCGCTTACAGGGAACCGGATTGGACGAAGCAAGCAGACGCAGAACCTTTGGCGCTCTATTCTGCGCGGGTTCTGGTGGATTGAGGATTGGCTGACCCGAATTGCGGAAGGCTTGGCGGCGCCGATGTTGCTCGCCTATTAGTGAGTCCTTCGGCCGTAGAAAGTACTGGTGGAGGCGGCGTCCATCTCATTGGATGGCCCGGCCATCGAATGAACCGCAAAAGACGCCGAAAATCGGGGCTTTCCGTTATTTTAAGGAGTTTGGCTTTTGGAGTTGCGCATGGCTGAAGGATGGCGAGCATCTGACTGTGCTCCAGCGATCCGGATATACGGTAATGTCGCTGTTGTTCGTAGCCTTTGGGCTATATTTGCTGCGGACCTTCGTTCTAATGTTCAGAAGCGGAGACTGGGCTTTCACGTTGATATTCGGGGAGCGACATTCTTCTTCATGATGGTCGGTATCATGGGGTAGCGAAACGTTCTTCGATTTCCAGCGCGGCCATAGAACGGTTCGAGCGCGATTCAAAGGTTAAACCGACCCCCAATCGTCGGCATCCCGGAAGTGACGTCTCCGTTTTACAATTCCGTTATTCTCCGCCGTCGAAGGACCGCACAAACCAGAAAGAAAGATGGCGAACATCTTCCGCCGCATAGCTGGCATAGTCGGGCAAATGCACCGGCAAGATGCGGACGGGATAACCGGCGACAGGCTGAAAAAGGGTCTCATCCACTTCCCGCTTAACGTGGTCAAGCCCCGCAATGGTCAACTGCTTTCGGGGATCTCCGTCGATCACCTGCACGACCAGCCTGAGGCCCGGCGACATCCATACTTCATGAATTGTCGCCACCACTGGCTGCGCCGCACCCACGCGAACCGTCCGCGTTTCCCGAACACCGACAACCCCTAAGCCTTCGATCACTTTCTCTCCCAGGATCTCGACTCGGATGTCCGGTTCATCGGACGCAGTCTCTGTCGCGGGTACCGGTACTTCGCTGGTGTACCGCACTGCGTCTCCTAGCTGCGACGGATCCAGGCGGACCACCACCGACCCCGGATAGCCGCGGTCTCCTCCGGTCCAGTGGGTGACTGCCTGGTGGGCCAGATCGAAAACGGCGACATCCCAGTCTCTGCACAGCGGCGGCACAAGAACGTCGAGCTGAGCACAGGCATCTTGTGGATTATCGACGATATCGATACGGAGGCATCCCGTCGCGTTGCGAGCAATCCTTATCGGATATCGCTCATTTCGGACGAACCGCCTGTTTCCATCCTGTCCGACCGCGAAAGTCCGGACATAACTAAGCGCCGAGAATGGCTGACCGCGAATGACCCATTCGACCGGCGCTTTCCCTGGCGTGTCGTTACAACCGGCATTGATTACCTGACCTGAGGCAGTCGCCGAGAGGCACAACCAGGACGATAGCAGCAGCACCCACGTTCCCCACACGGTCCGAATCCACATATAACCCTCATTTATCGCCTGGTTTTAGACGTTGCAATTGACGCAGCGCCTTAGACTTTCGCTCAGGGAGTCCGCTTTGTACGAAGCGGTCTCCCCGATATCTGAGCCTCAGCAGAGGCAGGGAAAGTCCATGCGCGACAGATCACTGCTGAGCGATTGCCGTGCGGTCGGCTACTCATCCGCTTCGCACCCCGGTATTTCCTCCCAAAGGTGCGAGTGGCCGGTGACGCATCCACCTCGCGGCCCGAACGTGGGATAGGCCCACGCCAGTCTGAAACGTATGCTGTTCCTCGTGGACGTTCCATTGCAGACGAAACGATCGGAATGGCTGATAGCTGGCAAGACAATACTGATTTCTGCGGCCATATGGGTGTTGGTCGCAGTTCCTGTGGCCGCTGGAGTCTCCTTCCTCGTAGTGTCCGTTTTCATAATCTACGCATTTAAGGACATGGCAATGACCGCCGCGGTCATTGGGGCCTCTCAGGGGCTTTGCCTGTTCCTGACAGCCAAATTGTCTCCGCCTGCGCCGGAGTCTTCGCCAGAACGCAATGCCGTTTCTGAATGGTTTGGAGCTGCGTTCGGTGGCGCTCTCGGCCTGCTGGGCTTTGTACCGGTTTATTCCCACACGAGCATCAGTGGGGGCATTCTGCCGGTATTCATCTTTCTGCTTGCCGCCATCACCGGAGGCGCACTGGCCGGAACTGTCTGTCGGAGGAGATTGACTGTATCGCCTCTGCGCCCGGTTGAACTCAGGCGAGCGTTTGTTCTGGCCAGTCTGTTGCTGCTCATCCTCGCCGCTGCCGACTACAAGGTGTACTGGCCGAAACTCGATGATGAGCATCCGACCCCAATCCTCGTTCTGAGTGGCCTGTCAGCCGGTGATGCCAAAGGAGCAGCATGGAGCGGTTGTTATGACTCTTCCGGGCGATTTTCAGACGGCAGCGGTAGTGAGGGCGGTCGGCTGCTTGTCCGACAGCAGGATGGGGCTCTTGACATCTCTTATCTTGACGGAACCAGCTATCACGGCGGCGTCTATCGAAACGGTCATCTCCGAGCGGGTGGGAAGACGAACGATGGTGGGGGGACGACTCGCACCTTTTGGACGGGCATATTCGAGGGCGATTCCTTTGCCTTCACGAAGCGTGAAAGGTGGGTTAGAAATTGGACAATCAACACAATGAAAGTAGCGGGCACCGCAAAGCGGGTTTCTTGTGGCAGTTGATTGCCGCATTGTCGGCCACTCGGCAAGTTTGCCCCGCCGGGCACCGCGATACCGGCAAAGGTGCGGATAGCCGGTGATACGTCCGGGACGACGCATCCGCAGCCCTTCACGGCGGCTTTCGTACTTCGTTTCGATGAGCCCCTGGCAAGGTAGTGCCCATTGAGAACTCATCGAGAAATTCGCGACCCCGCAGGCGCCATTCGTTATCCGCTCCATAAGCATCTCCTATACCCACAAACTCCTTACACAGCGCTTATAAGAAACCTATGTCTTCCGGGTTTTTATTGCTGATAACGGGTGTTCCGGCAGAGGCAGGATCGGATTGGTTACATCTGCGAAAGCGCTTGGCTCCGCACCTTCCATGGCAGCCCGCACCGTGATGTGTGTGCAGATCGAAGGTCTGGGTTCCGAGAAGGAATCGCAGAAGCAGCAGCCGTAAGAACCAGACGCCCTGCTCTCCGCCGCATCGCGCTGTTTGCCGCCGCTCTTCTGGCGGTCTTCTGGAGCGCCCACGCAGGTTGTTCTCCGGCAGCCTTGGCGACACCGTCGTCCCGCGTGCTTCCGACTGTTAAATCGCAGTCCTGAACTTCGCTCGCGGCCCCAGTCTTTCCGATCACCAAATTCCACGAAGGTGAGGGACTTCCTTTCGGCTCAAATCCGAGAGTTGCGCTCCACCCCACTCTAAGGAGGCAGAACAATGCTTACAGCGGCATACGTATCGCTCTCGTTCCTGAAGACGCAAAACCCGCCGATTTCTGAATCCGCGACGCCCCACCGGTTGCCCGGAATCCGGATTGCGATCGCAGTGACCATGATGCTGCTCGTCCTTACCACCCGGACCGCGCGCGCCCAGTCCACCTTCGGCAGCATCCGCGGCACGGTCACCGACGTCTCGGGCGCGGTCATTCCGGACGCCACCGTCACCGTCCACTCGCTGGACGAAAGCGCCGACCGCCAAGCCACCACCAGCGCCTCCGGCGACTTCCTCTTTGAGAATCTGAAAGCCGGACATTACCAAGTGACTGTGCACCACAGTGGGTTTGCCGATGTGGTGGCTTCGACCGTTCTGGAAGCCCGCCAGGAACTGCGTCTGCCCGTTTCGCTTTCGATTGCTTCCCAAGCCACGACGGTGGAAGTAAGCGCCGATGCGGCGCTGATGAATACCGAAAATGCAACGCTCAACAATACAATTTCGAACGTAGACATTACTCAACTGCCCATCAACTCCCGGTCCGTGTCGAGCAGCCCTCTGGCGGCTCTCGCCGTGTCTCCGGAGGTAACCAGGGACTCGCAGGGGAATATCGCGGTCGGGGGCGCGACGTCGTCACAGACTGGCTTCTCGGTGGATGGAATTTCGACGGCCAACATTCGTTACAACGGCGCGCTGCAGGACACCTATCCATCGATGGAAAGCATCGACGAGATGAAAGTCACGGCCTTCAACAACAATGCGGAGTTCGCTCAGATCGGCGATGTGACCTTCACCACAAAGAGTGGAACCAATCAGTTGCATGGCAGCGCGTTCGAATATTTTCAGAACAGCGATCTGGATGCCACCGTTCTGAACTTCCCCGTCAAGGCTCCCCGCACCTTCGACACTTTCGGCGGCAGTTTGGGGGGCCCTGCGATCATCCCCAGGCTGTACCACGGGAAGGACAAAACGTTCTTCTTCCTCGATTACGAGGGAAATCGCAAGACGCAGTCTTATCCCGAGGAGCTTCTTGTGCCGTCGGCGGCGGACAGGGCCGGCAACCTGAACGACCTGGTGCAGGGCCTGGGAGCCGGACCTGTGCTCAACCCATTCACCGGCGCGGCTTTCCCGAACAACACCATCCCGTCCGGATCGTGCGCGGCCTGCATCAATCCGGTGGCTCAGGCTCTGTTGAACTACTATCCCTTGCCCAATGCCAACCTGGGTGTCTTAAACCCGTCCTATAACTATGAGACTCTCAAGCCGAACCCCTCGAACTCCAACGGCTTCGATGTCCGCGTCGATCACAATTTCAATACGAAGCAGCAGGTCTACCTGCGCTACAGCTTCAAGAACGCGTCCTATAGCGAGTTCAACAGCGCCGGCGTCGTTGCCCCAGCCAGTAATTTTCTCCCGAATGATGAGGCCAACGATCAAAATCGCAGCCTGGTAGCTTCCTGGAACTACGCGATCACTCCCACCCTGGTCAACGAATTCCGTTTCGGGTTCGCTAATTACAACGAGAATGACACTTTCCCCATCAAGGGAGCCTCGGCCATCTCTCAGCTCGGGCTGGTCTTCGATCATCCAGTAGGCACCGCCTCGCATCCCACTGCCGATACCTTCCCGAACTTCAATTTCGCCGACGGCTCCGTAACTACCATTGGCCAGGATCGGGCCGGGAACACCATCTCAGGGAACGTCCAGTTCACCGACAATCTCACCAAAACCATCGGCGAGCACACCCTTCGATTTGGATTGGATGCTCGCAGAGAGCACTTCAATTCCCTGATGTACTTCGCGCCCTCAGATGACTATGGCGACTTTACCTTCAGCGGCAGCCTGACTAACTACTCTTTTGGCGATTTTCTCCTCGGGTTGCCAAGCCCGTCTTACTTTGCTGTCATTGGCCCACAAATGGATGCACGCGCCGTCCACTGGGGTGTTTACGGTCAGGACACATGGCAGCTCAACAGGCATCTCACGGTCAATTTCGGATTGCGGTGGGAACTCCTTCCACCCTTTCAGGAAACCAATGGAGATATAGCAACCTATCTTACTTCGGGAAACAACCTGACCGTCGTCGTTCCCGACAAGTTCTATCCATTTATCAAGAACAATTCGCTCCTCCAGCAGATATACACAGGCTTTCTTCAGGGCTTCAACGCATGTCCGCTTCAGACTGGCAGCCCGCTACCGTGCTCGAACATTGAAACGGCGAGCCAGGCGGGGCTTCCTCAGGGCCTCCGGGATTGGAATTGGCGCGACTTTGACCCGCGCATCAGCTTCGCCTGGCGTCCGTTCAACAACGACAAGACGGTCATTCGTGCCGGCGTTGGCATCTATACCATGACCACCCTTGGCCCCATGTCTTTCAACAGTGGCATCATCGCCCTCTCGGACCTGCTCACCTACAATAATTCTGTCAGCAATGGTGTTGCGGCGTTCCAGTTTCCGAACACGTCCCCTCCGAATGCGGCGGCAACGATAGGCGGCGGCGATTTCGAGGAGGCAAACGATCCGCACTGGAAGGATCCTTCGTCGGCACAATGGAACGTGACCGTGGAACGGGAGCTGACACCCAGCACGGTGATCCGGGTTAGCTACACCGGCCAGGAAGCCTGGCATCTTCCCATCACTATAGACAACAACCAAATTCCGGCGAGCACCACGCCGTACGCGGTTCCGAACAACGGATACTCAGTCGTCGATCCTCGTGCGCCCTTCCAGAACTGGCTCCTGTTGATGGAATCGTTCAGCAACGGCACGCAAAACTATGAGTCAGGTATAGCGGAAGTCACCCATAAAGAGGGGCATGGGATCACGTTCCAGGCGAACTACACTCTCGCGAAAAATATCAGCGATGCGCAAGGCACCGACGCGCCATCTGCATACGCGGGCGAGGAGCCCTATGCCGTGGAAATTGCCGACCGTTTTCACATAAAGTACGACCGCGGCAACGTGGTGGGGATGCCGCGCCAACGCTTCATGCTGACAGGCACCTGGAAACTGCCGTTCGGCGAGGGACAAGCTCTTGCGGGCCCAGGGTTCCTGAATCCAGTCATTGGAGGCTGGACCCTGAGCTCGGTCACCACACTACAGACGGGTCAGTGGCTCACGCCCACGATGCCGGCGGCCGACGATCAATCGAACACCAATATGATCGAGCGAAGCACCGGCGGGGCCATTGCACGTCCCGACTGCGTCGGCAATCCCATTCCGCAGCATCGCTCCGCACAGAACTACTACAGCCTTGGCGCCTTCGCTCTGCCGCCATCGGATGCCGGACGGTTTGGGACCTGCGGTGTCGGTATCCTTGAGGGGCCGGGGATGATCGACGTGGACGGGGGACTGGCCAAACGCTTCAATATTGGGGAGCGGATGCACCTTCGCTTCGAAGCGACGTTTACCAACGTTATCAACCATACGAATTACGCGCCGCCGTCGCTGAATTTAGGGGAACCTTCCAGCTTTGGCGTTTTGAATACCGCGCTGCCCCAGGGCGAGGGAGGCAACCGCACTGGCCAGCTGGCCCTGCGCTTCGACTTCTAGTCTAACCGTGATTTCTAACCTGGACCGGGCGGCGCTCCCCCCCGCCGCCCCACCCAGGCACGCGCATCTGCCGGGTGCATCATCGGGATCGACGAAATCCATAGCTCGAAGCCGAGACCTGATTAAGCGGATGAGGTTGGCGGATCTGCTCGGCCGTCAACTCAGCACTCCGGCCTGACCCGCGCAGCTTGCCGGCTCGATGCGCCTTAACCCAGTTCGCTAATGTCTGTTCCACAAGCCCCAGGCTGCGAGCCGCCTCGGAAACACGCTGACCTGACTCCACCAAACGAACCCCTCTTGCCTGAACTCAAGCATGTAGGCCTTCCGCGTGGTATCTTCACCATTTCCTTCATCCCTTCGCAGTTTATCCACCTCTGCTAAGGGGTACGTTTTCCGGGGGCAAGCTCAGATCTCGAGCTGCCCGACATCGGTGGTGCTAACCATGTGGCACGTGCCATCTCCTGGTACGTGCTCGCGGACTGGGAGCAAAGCGCTCGTTGGCCAGCCGTGAATTTGCGCTGGGGATTGAGGCGCTGGAGCGCTTCGTACGCAAAGAACCACTGCGCCGAACACAGGAGTGCGTTTTTGGTGTGCTGGCTCTCGAGAGCGAGCCCGTCGACCCCGGGCTTTAAGTAGATCGCGGATGTGGATCAGAAGGTCGAAATGGTCGACCTTGTAAACAAGTCTCCAGCGTGTCTCGAGAAAGCGCGAACTTGTTCGGTCCTGCATCAGCACTGGGCCCGCACTTTGAATAACCTTCTAAATCGAAATGGTTATGCTCCAGCGCGTTATGTGCCCGAGCGAGAACAACCTTCCTGGACCTTCTGTGGCTCTGTTCGCGCTCAACGGCACCGGCCGAATGGCGTTTGGGTTGCTAGCCTAGACTAGTTCCAATCTCCGCATTGGGGGCACCAAATGTATGTCGTTCCCGTTATTCGAGCAATGGGGGTACCTCCGCAGGCTCAATTGCACACTTGCCCCCAAAAACGACCCCCGCAGGGCTCGTCTTCCCACGGATCACGGCGGACGTGCGCGGACGAAGACGAACACCTAAACCTTTCGGCCTCAATTACTTAAGTTTCTTATCTGGAAGTCCGCGACCCTCTTTGGATTCAATGTTGGTGGAGGCGGCGGGAGTCGAACCGGACATCAGTGTTGAAACCACTCAACTTATTGATTCTGGGAATGCCCGAATTGGCATGATTTCCAAGATTGCCAAATCAACTGTACGGTCACTGTACGGCCATTTCCCAGAAAGCCCACAACTCCCAAACTCCACCTTCGGACGGCCCTTTTTGGCGAAAAGAGCATTCTGAAGTGCCCCTTCAGTATTTCATAGGTCCAGCGCACGATGAGGTGTAATGTTTTCGCCAGTAGCCCCCGTCCAGTCGAGAACCCGGCATTTCCAGCAGTCGGGACTCGACTGCCGGCTACCTAATTTGGATAAATTGTCGGCAAACCTTCCTTACTGGATCACGGAAGGATCCGCCCGTAACTCACCCCTGATCCGGTTGCAATGGCGAATCCGGCCTCTGATGTATGGTCGTTAGAGCCGTTCCGCGGATACGGATCGAAGGCAGGAGCATTCCGGTCCGATCTTTATAGGCGGCGAACTCAGGATGGCGTGACATCGCCCTGTCTTTCCGACGCATATTGCGGACGAAGTACAGGAACCATCCTGCGAGTACGAGGGCTGGCTGCCAATGCCAGGAGGCGAGCGCAAAACTGCCGTAAATCAGCACTTCGCCCAGGTAGTTCGGATTCCGCGTTCTGGCAAACAGGCCATCTTCAATGAGCCCTTTGCGCAGTTGCAATACAAAGAATTTTTGTGCATCGCTAACGTAGTGCAGGAAAACGCCTGCGAGGCAGAGAAATGGCGCCACAGCGAAGACCCAGTTGGGCGGCACGGTGTGTTCCGAAATCAGCAGATACGGCCCGATCATGTAGGCCATCAGCGGCAGAAAGGGCGTGAATACAGCAATTCGCAGGGGTATGGGCTGCGCGAAACGCTTGTCCGCGAACACGGATTGCTTGACCAGCCAAAGCACGGTGTAGGTGCCGTGCAAGCCAAGGTAAAGAAAAGCCGCAGTATTCCAATCGTGGAAATACCACATCAGGGCGAGAACGATCGGGGTGACGAGAATCTTGTGCGCGTTGATGATCCAGTTGACAGTGACCATGATTTTTTCTCCTGTCGATCTGATGTAGACAGTGTCTATATGATGCAAGATATTTTATTCTTTTAGAAGCCATGGCCCGAAGTTCCGGACAGAAACGACTGGCAACGCGCAAAGGTGACGGATATCACCATGGAGACCTTCGCGCCGCCTTGCTGAAATCCGCAGAGGAGATCATACGGGACTCCGGCGTGGAGGCTCTGACGCTGCGCGCCTGTGCGCGTAAGGCGGGCGTTTCCCATGGTGCCCCGGCTAACCATTTTGGTAACCTCGCGGGCTTGCTGACCGAACTCGCTGCTGAGGGCTTCGATCGACTTGCCGAAGCCATGGATCCGAAGCAGGTGAAGAATGCGGAGAACGACCTCGAAGCGGCCGGACTGGGGTACATACAGTTTGCGATGCGTTGGCCGGAACACTTCCGTGTGATGTGGCGGAGCGAGTTGCTCGACGAGAACTCACCACACCTTCGGCTTGCGCGCGAACACGCCGCGCAACGACTGCGTGATGCCTTGATCCGTGCGAATAGTCAGTGGTCTGCAATGCCGTCGGAGGATGAACTCGCAGCGCGATTCGAGGCGGCTAGATGCTGCGTTCATGGTTACGCCTCCTTGTGGGTGG
>Ga0335072_10000635_pt1 | contig 64882 bp, 46 predicted proteins | sample Lox_Sample_21_FD_206725 | JGI IMG/M metagenome (GOLD analysis project Ga0335072, IMG submission 206725) | Soil microbial communities from Loxahatchee National Wildlife Refuge, Florida, United States - Lox_Sample_2.1 | ecosystem: Environmental > Terrestrial > Soil > Wetlands | place: USA...
ACGGCTCGTCGACCTGCTGGCCGTTCACATAGACGCGGCCATCCTCGATGCGGATGTTGTCGCCGGGCAGCGCGATGACACGCTTGATGTAGCTCTTCTGCGTGTCGCGCGGATAGTAGAAAACGACCACGTCGCCACGCGAGATTTTCTCAAAGTCGTAAGCAAACTTATTGACAAAGAGCCGGTCCTGGTCGCGCAGCTCGGGCTGCATGCTCGTGCCTTCGACCTTCACCGGCTGGTAGAGAAAGGTGATGATGAAGAATGAGGCCATCACCGAAATAATGAAGTCCCGCACCCACAATTGCAGGTGGGCGCGGGGATTGCTCTTGGGTTTTTCTACAGTATTTTCTTCGTTCATCAACTCTTCTTTTGTTTTGGGATGGTCGAACCCTGCAGCCTTTTGCCCTGTCCTCCTGCCCTTCTAGGAGCAGCCCAGACCGCCCAGCGGGCACAGAATATTTGCTTTCGGCTTGGCCATCGGGCGTTGCGCAGACGGGACAATCGCTGCCTGTCCGGCCACATCCGGTCCGGTCAGGTTGGCCTGCGAGATGGTCATCGGGCGCTGCAGGACCATCTCAACTCCCTCGCCGGTGTTGAGAACCACGTCGTTGCCGCGGGTAAAGAGCGTGTAGATCAGCCCTGCGGCTCCGCCAGCCAGCGCGCCGTACCCGGCTCCTGCAACAGGATGGCCCGTGGCTGCGCCAGCAATCGTGCCGAGACCTGCGCCGGCAATCGTGCCCTGCGCTATGGTCCCGGCATCCTTGCCTTTGCCCGAAGCCTGCTGGATCTCGCCTTCATCCTGTACTTTGGGTCCGTCGGAGCCAGGCAGGCTATTCACGATCCCCGGAATCTCCACGACGGTGCCGTTCGGGAAAATCATTGACGTGAAATGCATGCGCACGGCGGCTCGTCCCTTCAAGCGTCCGGGCCGGGTTACCTGGTCGATCACGCCCTGCACGTAGACGCCGGCGGGAATCGCGACATGGCCGCCCACCACGACCGGGAAGCTGGAAGACAGATACACGCCGTCCCCTGGCCTTGCGGTTTTGGTATTCACCGCCGACCTGAGCTCCAGCAGAACCTTGGTCCCCTGCGGAATCTCCACCGATTTTGCCTGCCCGGCGGGAACTGCTGTATTTGCCGGTGGCGCGGCATTGGCATTTGCGGCTGGAGCCGGCTGCTGCGCTACCGCTCCACTCGCTGCCAGGAGCGTTGCGGCAACAACTGCGATCGGCCAAATTCGAGGCTTAAGCATCCTCGCTCCCTCTGGCGTCATTCCAGCTCTCATCCATTTTGCAGATGCATCGAGATCGATTTCAGGGTTCGCTGGAAAAAATCCGGGGGAAATGTGCTGCCATCATGTGCAGGATTGAGGCTGGAATTTGAACTTATTCCCAATCAAGCAGGCCCGCCCCGCATCTGCGTTGCCGAATCCCCATACCACCATTGTAGACGCTTTTGGCAGTCGAGATGTTAGCTATTGCCAGCGGTCGATGATGAGCCTGGCCAGCTTGGCCATCAGGACCTCGGCCTCGTTGTCCGGCGTCCAGCTTTTGTCCTCGTTGCCATAGGTAAATTCCGAAATGACGACCGGGCCATTTTTAGCGAAGACCACGCCCACATCGTTACGGACCTGATCTAAAGCGCCGGTTTTGTTGGCGATCTTCGACTCGCCCTCGGTTGTGTCCAGGGCTTCGAGATAACGGGGAATGCTGTTGCGGTAAAACTGGTTCTTCAGCATATGCATGGCGGCCGCGCAGAGCTGCTCGTCCTGCGCGGTCGGTCTGGCTGTGCTGCCAGGCGCATTCAGGTTGCAGGTGGCGAAGCGCTCGATAAGGCCGGCCATTTCACGGGCGGTGGTCTTGCCCAGGCCAAACTGCTTCTGATCGGCCGGCATGGGGCCTATGGGCGGCATCGATACCTTCTTGTAAAGCCAGGTATCCTTCAGCCCGAGCCATTGAATCCGGTCGTCGATATTCTTAAGGCCCAGGTAATCGATGGCAACATTCGTCGCGGTGTTGTCGCTGACGATGATCATCATGGTCAGCACGTCTTTCAGCGTGAGGGTTTGCGGCACGTCAAAGAACATGAGCACGCCCGAGCCTTCGACCTGGTTGGATTTCGTAAGCGTCAGCTTGTCTTCAAAATGTACCTTGCCTTCCTGAATCTGCTTGAGCGCTTCAAAAAGCACGGTCAGCTTGATGACGGACGCCGTTGGCACGGGAGTATCGGCATTGATGGCAACTGTCTTTCCGCTATTTAGGTCGTGCGCGTAGAGCGTCAGATGGCCATGATGGGCCTGGGCGAGGGTTTGCAGTTGCGCTTCAAGAGCCGTATCTTCCTGTGCGCTGACGGTCGCAGAAAAAGCAGCCAGCAAGAAGATCGCCGCAAGGATGGAAGTCCGAAATCGCATTCTTGTCATTCGTCTCTCTCAAGTTCGCTTACTATAACTGCACTCGGGTTCGATTGCTATGGCTCCGCCACTCGACATTTTGGACCAGCCGCTGCGCTTTGCCGCCGTGCGCGCTGTTCTTGAGCAGGCGGTGAGCGAGCACGCGTTTCCCGGAGCGGCATACGGCGTGTTGCTTGACGGCCATGTCGTCGCTCTGGATGCTGTGGGTCGATTCACGTATGCCAGCGATTCTCCGGCAGTGGCGGCAGAAACAGTTTTCGATCTCGCCAGCGTGACCAAAGTAATGGCGACGACTGCGGCTGCCATGCTCCTGTTCGATCGCGGCATTCTCGATCTGGATATGCCCGTCGGCGAAATACTTCCCGGCTTCGTGATTGGACGCGCGCCGGGCAGCGGCAAGGAGCGCGTAACCATGCGCATGCTGCTGGCGCACTCGTCGGGATTGCCAGCCTATGCGCGCCTCTTTGAGCAACATACCTCTGCGAACGCGCTGCTACGGGCCTGCCTGCAGATGCCGCTTGAAGCCCAGCCGGAAACACGGGCCGAGTATTCCGATATCGGGTTTATTCTTCTGGGCAAAGCACTGGAAGTCCTGGCCGGCGATCTCCTGGCGGGCTTTTGCCGGCGGGAAATCTTTGCGCCGCTCGAATTGACCAGCACCTATTTCTGTCCGCCGGCGTCGATGCGCTCGCAGATTCCCCCGACCGAAAATGACACAACCTTTCGCAAGCACGCGATTCAGGGCGAAGTCCATGACGAGCATGCCTTCGTGCTGGGCGGATGCGGCGGCCATGCGGGACTCTTCGCTAACGCGCTTGATGTTTTGCGGTTTGCCGCCTGCATCCTGGCTGAAGGCCGGACAGCCCGCAGCGAGCAGCTTTTCAAGCCTGCTACTGTGCAACTTTTTGCAACACGGCAGACTGAACCGCGCGGGACATCGCGCGCTCTTGGGTGGGACACTCCGACCGCGCCCTCATCGTCGGGAAAATACTTCAGCACCTCTTCGATCGGGCACCTGGGCTACACGGGAACATCGCTCTGGATCGATCCCGAGCGCAGGCTGGCTATCGTTCTGCTGACGAATCGCACCTGGCCCGACCGCTCCAGCAAGGCCATCCAGACGGTTCGTCCCGCCTTTCACGATGCGGTTTTTATTAGCCTGTGAAACTGCCTTTCCATATCGAAAGTCATGTTACAAATGATTCTTCGATACAACGAAAATTGCATCCTATTCTCTTTCGTTAGCGCTACAATAGGAGATGGCAAATTGTCGGGATCAAGCACACAAATGGCAACCATTACTCCTGCTCCACCGGCCGAGACACACCGCACAGGCAATGGGCATTCTTCACCAGTAGCCAGCCTTCACGAGTTAATTACAGAAAGCGCCAACGACGCATCGCAGGGCTTCGACACCAAGTCTGCGCTTGAAATCGCTCGCATCATCAATCATGAGGACGCCAAAGTCGCAGCCGCGGTAAAAAAAGCCCTGCCGGAAATCGCGCTCGTGATCGACGCCGTTGCGCGCAGCCTGCGCGACGGTGGAAGACTTATCTATGTAGGAGCGGGATCGAGCGGGCGCATTGCCGCGCTTGACTCATGCGAGTGCCCTCCTTATTTCTCGAACGCTCCGCAGCAGATTCAGTACATCATGGCCGGCGGCCCCAAGGCGCTTGCGTCTCCGGTAGAGGTCAATGAAGATTCCGAGGAACTTGGCCAGCGCGACATCGCGCGCCGCCGTCCCACACGCAAAGACGTTGTGCTTGGGCTTTCCGCAAGCGGACGCACGCCTTATGTTGTCTCCGCCGTCGCCTATGCACGCGCGCGCGGAGCGAAGACTGCCTGCATCACCTGCAATCAGAACACGCCTCTGGCGAGCGCTGCCGACATTGCTATCATTGCCGAGGTTGGACCCGAAGTCATCTCCGGCTCGACCCGCATGAAAGCGGCCACGGCGCAGAAGATGATCACCAACATGATCACCACTGGCGCCATGACACGGCTCGGCTATGTGTACGAAAACCTGATGGTCAACGTGCATATGCAGAATTCGAAGCTGGTCGAGCGCGGCATCGGCATCCTGATGCGCGCCTGCGATATCGATCGCGAAACTGCCGTGCGCACGATCAAATCCGCCGGACGCAGCGTACCGGTCGCTCTGGTCATGCTGAAGGCCAACGTCGACAAGCCGGAGGCTGTGCGCCGGCTGGCTCAATCAGACGGCAACGTTCGCCGCGCGATTGAAGATTCTGTGATGGACCTGTAGATTCCGGCTTTTTTCTTTTCTATTGACGAAAAGCGCCCGATGAGGCGCTTTTCGTCTTTTGGTCGCAGCTTGTTCCTGGAGTGGAAGGAATTCTCCTTCGGCAGCGAGCTAAACGTATCTAACACGACACGGGCATCTTTCACTACTCACAGGCTGCGCGTTTACACTATCGGTTACGGCAGATCGCTTCAGGTAGATATTCATGGACAAATTCGTCATTCGCGGGGGCAACCCCCTTATCGGCACCATTCGCGTGAGCGGTGCAAAGAACTCGGCGCTTCCCTGCATGGCTGCGGCCATCCTTACCGAAGAAGAAGTCATCCTCGAAAACATTCCGCAGGTGCGGGACATTGAAACCGAACGCAAGCTACTGGTCTCGATGGGTGCAGAAGTCGAGCTTGGCTATGGGCGCGCGCAGCATCGCACTTCGATTAGCTGCCGCGTGCTTTCCGATCCTGTGGCGAAGTACGAGATTGTCAAGACGATGCGTGCGTCGTCGCTCGTGCTTGGGCCGCTGGTGGCTCGCACCGGGCTTGCCCGCGTTGCCATGCCCGGCGGCTGCGCGATTGGCGGGCGTCCCATCGATCTGCATATCAAAGGGCTTGAAACGATGGGTGCGGCGATCAGCTATGAGCATGGATACATTGAAGCTCGTGCTGAGAGGCTGAAGGGCGCGCACATTGTCTTTGACAAGATTACGGTCACCGGCACTGAAGATTTATTGATGGCTGCGGTACTTGCCGAGGGCGAGACGGTAATGGAGAACTGCGCCCGTGAGCCTGAGGTCACCGATCTGGCTGCGTTGCTGACTGCGATGGGTGCGAAGATCGAGGGCGCCGGCACTTCGAAGATTCGCGTGGTTGGGGTCGAGAAGCTGCATGGCGCGAGGCATCGGATTAATCCGGATCGCATTGAAGCCGGAACCTTCCTTGTTGCCGGTGCGATTACTGGCGGAGATCTGTGCGTTGCCAATTGCAATCCGGCGCATCTTGGGGCGATTATCAGCAAGCTCGAAGAAGCGGGCGCTCGCGTCGAGATTCTGGGCAAGGAGCAGATTCGCGTGCGCAGCGAAGGGAACCTGAAGGCTGCCGATATCTCTACCGAAGAGTATCCCGGCTTCCCTACCGATATGCAGGCGCAGTATATGGCGCTGGCTACGCAGGCTGAGGGTACTTCCGTCGTCACCGAGAACATCTTCGAGAACCGCTTCATGCATGTGCAGGAACTGGTACGCATGGGTGCGAACATCAAGGTCGACGGGCGCTCGGCTACAGTGCGCGGCAAGTCGCCGCTTTCGTCGGCGGCGGTCATGTGTTCTGACCTGCGCGCCTCGGCTTCTCTGGTGCTGGCGGCTCTGGTTGCTGATGGTGAATCGATTCTCGACCGCGTGTACCATATGGATCGCGGCTACGAGCACATCGAAGAAAAGCTGCGCGGAGTTGGCGCGCAGATTCGCCGCATGGGCAATGTCTTTGCCGATCGGCGCGAGGCGGTTGCGGTCGAAGCATAGTCTCTGCGGCTAACTTAATGTGACAATCGCGCCCTCCTGTGCATCCGACGTTACAGGAGGGCATGATGCTTGGCGACGACCGCATTCTTCGCGATCAACTTCTTGAGTTTCTGCGCGGTGGCAGCGCGCACATCGATTTCAAATCAGCCGTTAAGGATTTTCCGCCGGAGCTATACGGCAAGGGCATGCCGTATAGTGCGTGGCAGCTTCTGGAGCATCTGCGCATTGCGCTCCATGACATTCTCGACTTTTGCGTAAACCCGAAATACACCGCTCTCGATTGGCCCAGGGATTACTGGCCGGAAGCAGCGGCTCCTCAATCGGCCGAGGCGTGGAAGGTCTCGGTTCGGGGGATTGAGGAGGATATGGCCGAGTTGGAGAAGCTGGCTGGCGATCCCAACTCGAATCTCTATGCCCAGATTCCATGGGGGAATGGGCAGACTTTACTGCGGGAGATTCTGCTGGTTGGCGATCATAATAGCTACCACCTTGGACAGTTGGTGATGCTCAAGAAGCAGTTGACAGCCTGAGGGCTCCACCGCCCCCGGTATTTTTCTTTTAAATCCCTAATTTATATGAGGTTTACGTGACTTTGCATATCTCCTAATTTCCACAGCAGGGTTCGTGCTCTCCCACCCCTTCGGCAAGCTCAGGGCAGGCTCTGTCGCAAACTGCGCGACAGGATGGGGGCACCCCCCTTTTCGGGCTGCGCAGAAAAAGCAGGTAGTTCGCTCCAATCAGGATGACAACTCTTTAGGATTCGTACCTACCTCAAGTTTAGTCAAAAAGGGCATAATTCCCTGTCAACTTTGGGAGTTTTTGCTTTGGAATGAGTCTATTACGAGAAAACTTTGCTGCTGAGAGGCTTGACGGCTATTTCCAGCTGACGGCGAGCTGCCAGCGGAGATTACGCATGGCAGTCTTTTGCAGGACCCGCTCATACTCTTCGAGTTCGCTGATGATCGGCGCGGTCTCCGAGCCAAGGGCAGCGGGGCTGTCCTTCAGGAATTCGAGGAGTGTGCTGATCGTCTCCAAACCGTCATCGGGGGAGAACCACTGGGGTGGTGGCAGGGTTTTAGCCCATTCGGGATCGCCTGCGCCTTCTTCGAGTAGCAAGGCCATGGAGTTTTCGTCGGCCGAGAAGAATTCGAGCAGCGGCTTTACGCCCAGGCGCAGGGCCAACTTTTCGAGGGCATCTTCGTTGCGCGCGAGAGCGTGGCCGTTGACGAAGATATCAAACCCGGGGTCTTCTCCCTGAACGACGATGTACATGGAAGCGCTCATTCTAGGTCAGTCTATCCCACTTTAGACGCTCGATTGTCAACGGGGTGAGCTATGTTACCCCGACGGTTAACACCGGTTCATCGATTTTGACTGTGCGAGGACAAGCAGGCTGGCGATTACGACGGCTGTGCCCAGCAGAATCTGCGAAGCTGGTTGGATGGGGCCTGGGAGTTGCTGCTGGGTGATCCACATATTGCCCAATCGAAACGAAAGGATGGGGCACCCCTTTTGTGCTACTGCTGAGAAACCGCAGGTCCCTCGACTACGCTACGCTTCGCTCGGGGATGACAATTCGTAAGGTAGTGCAGAAAAGCAGAAGGGCTGTGCTTTCGCACAGCCCTTCGTTCGTTACCTACATTTACTGCTTACTGAGGTCCGTGGCTGCCGCCGCCGGGTCCGCGTCCGGGTCCACCTGGGCCGCGACCGCGGCCACGGCCGCGACGACGACGAGGGCCGCCTCCGCCACCGGGACGGCGATCTCCGCCGCCGGCGTGGGCCGGTGCGCCATCGGCGCGGTTGAAGTTGGGTTCCTCGCCGCCTTCGTCATCGCCACCTTCGGCGTCGTCGAAGTCCTCGCCGCCTTCGATGGTGATCGTGCTGGCGTTCGAGGATGGCTGGCGCTCTTCTTGACGCGCTGGCCGTTCCGGGCGTTCGTGGTTTTCCTGCGGCTCGCCGGATGCGGCTACGTCATCGATCTGGCCGGATTGGGGCTCGGTAAGGCCGAGCTTCGCGCGCTGCTCTTTTAAGAGAGCTTTGCGCGAGAGCTTGATGCGGTTGCCTTCGATGCCGAGGACCTTGACCAGAACCTGATCGCCTTCTCGCAGCTCGTCTTTCACGTCCTTCACGCGGTGCTCGGCGATCTCGCTGATATGCAGCAAACCGTCGGTGCCGGGGAAGATTTCGACGAAGGCTCCGAACTCGGCGAGGCGGACTACTTTGCCGAGATAGGTCTTGCCGACTTCGGGGACGGCGGTGAGGTCGTTGATCATCGCGAGAGCCTTCTTCAAGCCCTCTTCATCCGATGAAGCGACGTTCACGCGGCCGGTGTCGTCCACATCGATCTTGACCTGCGTGGCCTCGATGATGCCGCGGATGGTCTTGCCACCGGGCCCGATGAGGTCGCGGATCTTGTCGGTTGGGATCTGCAGGGTGCGGATCTGCGGCGCATACTTCGACTTCTCAGTACGCGGACCGCTGAGCGCGGCGTCCATCGTGTCGAGCAGGAAGAGGCGGCCACGGCGAGCCTGTTCCATGGCTTCGCGCATGATCTGCCCGGTGATGCCGCTGATCTTGATGTCCATCTGCAGGGCGGTGATGCCTTCGCGGGTTCCGGCGACCTTGAAGTCCATGTCGCCGTAGTGGTCTTCGGCTCCAGCGATGTCGGTGAGGATGGCGTAATCGTCGCCTTCCTTCACGAGACCCATGGCCACGCCGGCCACAGCTGCCTTGAGCGGAATGCCCGCATCCATGAGAGCGAGGCTGGCGCCGCAGACCGAAGCCATGGACGACGAGCCGTTCGACTCAAGAATGTCGGAGACGATGCGGATGGCGTAGGGCGATTCTTCTTCGCTGGGCAGAACTGCGCTGATGGCGCGTTCGGCCAGGGCACCGTGTCCGATTTCACGACGTCCGACGCCGGTCATGCGGCCTACTTCTCCAACCGAGAACGGCGGGAAGTTGTAGTGCAGCATGAAGCGCTTCTTCTGCTCGCCTTCGAAGGTTTCGAGGCGCTGCGAGTCGTCGCCGGTGCCGAGGGTTGCGGTGACGAGCGCCTGGGTTTCACCACGAGTGAAGAGCGCGGAGCCGTGGGTACGGGGCAGCACGCCGGTTTCGATGGTGATGGGGCGAATCTCGTCGAAGGCGCGGCGGTCGGGGCGGATGCGATCTTTGGTGACCTGCTCGCGGAAGATGCGCTCGCGGAGGGTTTCATAGTAGGCGGCCAGCTTCTTCTTGGCTGCGGGCTGCTCTGCTTCGGGCAGTTCTTTCAGCTCGGCGGCGAGGTCGTCCTTGATCTGCTTGACGAGGGCGTAGCTCTCAGTCTTGGCGTGTGTCTTGGTGTCGAGCGCGTCCTTGAGGCGGTCGCCGACTTTGGCAAACAACGCGTCGTAGTAGGCCTGATCGAATTCAGGCGCGGTGACGGGACGCTTTGGCTTGCCGGCCTTGGCGGCCAGCTCGTCGATCACGACAACGATCTTTTTTATTTCGGCGTGGCCGAACTCGATAGCGTCGACGACTACATCTTCTGTTACGCCTTCGGAGCCGCTTTCGATCATCACGATGCCGTCTTTAGTGCCGACGACGGTGATGTTTATCTTGCTGTCGCGGCGATCGGTGTACGACGGGTTGATGACGAACTCACCGTTGACCTGACCTACGCGGACTGCACCCACGGTTGCGTTGAATGGAATATCGGAGAGCGCAAGCGCGGCGCTGGCGGCGTTGATGCCGATGATGTCGGGATCGTTTTCCTTGTCAGCGGAGAAGACCAGGGCGATGACCTGCGTCTCGTTGCGGAAGCCTTCAGGGAAGAGCGGGCGGATGGGGCGGTCGATCTGGCGGCTGGTGAGAATTTCACGCTCGCTGGGACGGCCTTCGCGCTTGATGAATCCGCCGGGGATGCGGCCGCCTGCGTAGGCGTACTCGCGATAATCGACGGTGAGGGGGAAGAAATCAATTCCTTCTTTTGGATCGGGGGCCGCGACTGCGGTTGCGAGCACCACGCTGTCACCTTGCGTGACCAGGGCTGCGCCGGAGGCCTGCTTGGCCATACGGCCGGTTTCAAAGGTCAGCCGCTTGCCACCGGCAAGCTCAACTGTCACTTCGTGTTTCATATTGTCCTCGTTTCTTGAATCTTGGTAGGAGCGACGACGGGAGTTAATGCGGGATTGAGGCTGTCATCCCACATCTTTTCAAGATGTGGGGCACCCATGCCAAAAGAAACTGCAGGTCCCTCCACTCCGCTGCGCTTCGGTCGGGATGACAAAAGGGCAGAAAGGCGCCGGAGCGTGGATACACGCCAGCCGTTGACCCGGCCAGCGTATTCCATTCCTTTACGAAGTTCTCGTCGCGTGCGCGTAGGAGACAAAGGTTTGAGCTTGCGGCTACTTGCGGATGCCCAGCTTGCCGATGACGTCCCGGTAGCGGTCAGAATCGTTCGTCTTGAGGTAATCGAGCAGGCGGCGGCGCTTGCTTACGAGCATCAGAAGACCGCGGCGCGAAGCATGGTCCTTCGCGTGGGTCTTGAAGTGCTCGGTCAGCTCGCCAATGCGCTCGCTCAGGATCGCAATCTGCACCTCAGGGCTGCCGGTGTCGGAGTCATGAGTGCGAAAGCGGGAAATAATGTCGGTTTTTTTTGCAGGTGCCAGCACGAGAGTGCGTTACTCCTATTGCTAATTTCTGTTTGATTACACTTCCTAAGTGTCTGGAACAAGAGTAACATAGATTGCTTTTTGGGGCCAGTCCCGCAGGGCTGGCGGAAGCCCCAAAATAGACGGCCCGGACTGCGATCCGGGCCGAAGCTGATGCTGCGTAACGGGATTAGTACCAACCCTGATCGTGGCTGCTGTCCGCCTGAATAATCTGCACGGCGGTAAACAGCGGCTGGGCAAAGTCAAAGCCGTTTCCGGTCGCATAGGCGTGGACATAGTACAGAGACGGGTTGTCATCGACGAAGTTATTGGACTGCGAGGTGACGGAAAAGCCGCCGCTCCGCAGAACGTCGCTCACCTGCTGAACTTCATCCTTCCGCAGGGCGAAATCCACGTCCATGGTGACAGTGACGGAATTGACGTTGCCCAGAATTGTGCTGTAGAAACTTTGGCCGACACCCAGACCGAGTTCTGCCGGAACCCGCCCCAGGCTGATGCGTTTCTCATCGGGGCGCGGCAGGTAGAAGACGATTGAGTTGCCGAGCTGTTCGAGAAAGCCCTGCTTGAAAAGGTCCTGGAACTGCTGGGGAATGTCGCTAAGCGAGATGATGTTTTCCGTACCCGGCAGGACAAACACATTGAGTTGAGGGCTGTTGATCGTCGCCAGAGCGGATGCAATGGACGTGGCGAGGCTGGCTCCATTCTCGCTGGCTTCAAAGTGAAGCCAGAGCAGGCTGGGGGTTTCCTGCGCGAGGCGGTTGGCGATGGCTGTGATGTGAATGTTGGTATCCTGACGCAGCGCGGTCTCGAGCGTTTCGAGTTCCGAGTCGCGAACGGGGATCGAGCCATCGGCAAAGAAATTGCCATCCTCAATCTCCTTAAAGCTCACGAAGCCGCTGGCGCTTTCGTTCTCGTCGATGACCTGCCCATTTACCGTGAGATTGCCAATGTCGGTACGAACGAGTTCGAACCGCATAACGTCATGAGGCAGTATCACGCCATTCACTTTCATGGCGCTCTCAATTGCGCTCCAGTCTGTGGCTGCATACACCCGTCCGCCGGAAAACGCAGCGAGCGCGAAGGTCAGAGTCAGGATCTTGCCGGCCTGAAATATTTTGAGGGTACCGAGTCTCCGCATAAGGAACTCCAGAAGGGGGATGAGCTAAACGGTTCCCGGCCCGGTAATGAGTCATTTTTTTAGAGGCTGAATGTCTTTCTGTCTTGCTTCGGGACTACTGTTCAACGATGGAAAACGCCCCATTGCGCATTGCAGAAAACTGATTAGCCGCCAAGAGTGATACCTCAGAGACGCGGTTGGTTGCCTGCCTCGTCAAAAACAGTGGGTGAATATTTATTAAACCGCGGCGTTCTCCAAAAGATGTGAGGAAGATGCTGCCAACCGAGTTTCCTCCTGGAGGGTACGCGGACGTCCAAAATACAGGCAACTCCGTGTATGGTTACAGACGATAACAATTTCCAGTTGTGAGGGCTACTGTGCAGGAATTGGATCGGAGAAGTTTTCTCAAGATGGCTGGTACGGTAACGGGGCAGACGTTGCTCGGAGCTAAGGTGCATGCATTGGCTGTAGATCAAAGCGAACCGGCGAAACCGATCGCTGCGAATGACAATATCCAGATCGCGTTGATCGGCGCAGGTGGTCAGGGGCAGGGAGATACAAAGACCGCAGTGCAGGTTCCGGGCGTGAAACTCGTCGCTGTGGCGGATTGTTACGACGGCCGGCTTGAACACAGCAAGGAGCTTTGGGGACAGGACATCTTTACCACGCGCGATTACAGCGAAATCCTGGCGCGCAAAGATGTGGATGCCGTCATCATTGGCACTCCCGACCATTGGCACAAGCAGGCGTCGGTTGACGCGATGAAGGCCGGCAAGGATGTGTATTGCGAGAAGCCGATGATCCATCTCTACTCCGATGGGCCGGAGATGATCGAGACGGCACGCAAGACGAACCGGATCATCCAGATCGGAAGCCAGCGCGTCAGCTCGATGATCTATGCAAAGGCTAAGGAACTGCTCGCGTCGGGCGCCATCGGGCAACTCAACATGGTGACTGCGTGGTGGGACCGAAATTCCGCGATCGGGGCGTGGGATTACACGGTCCCGCTGGATGCTTCGACGGAAACCTGCGACTGGCCGCGTTTTCTCGGCACTGCTCCCAAGATTCCATTCAGTGCCGAGCAGTTCTTCCAGTGGCGCAAGTGGAAGGCCTATGGAAGCGGCGTGGCCGGGGATCTTTTTGTGCATCTGTTCAGCGGCACTCACTTTATCACCAACTCGAATGGGCCGACGCGCGCCATGGCTACCGGAGGACTGCGTTTCTGGAAAGATGGAAGGAATGTTCCGGACGTGATGCTGGGGCTCTTCGATTATCGCGAGGGTTTTAACCTGAGCCTTCGAGTTAATTTTGTGGATGGCGGCGAGGAAAGCGAAGGGCTGATCTTTACCGGCTCGGAAGGCACGATGGAAATTGGCGGCGGCGGCGTAACGGTGAGCCGCGTGCCTCGCGCAAAAGCACCCGGCTATACCATCGAGACCTTCACCACCGCGATGCAGAAAGAGATCATTGCGGACTATAACAAAAAGTATCCAGAAACCCATTTCGAAGGGCAGCTGCCGGCGACGTTTGAGCGGTATGCGCCACCACACGGATACAGCGACAGCTACGATCACTTCAAGAACTTCTTCCATGCCGTTCGGACGCGCCAACCGGTGGTGGAAGATGCGGTTTTTGGCTTCCGCGCGGCGGGGGCGGCGCTGCTGAGCAATCTCAGCATGGATCGCGGAGCTGTTGTGCACTGGGACCCGGACACGATGAAGCTGAGCTAAACGAGTGGCCGGATGCTTGTCAGGGCATCGGGCCATTTTGTTCAGGGGCGATGGAGAATCGCAGCGCTGGTGCGTCAGCCCATATCGTTCAGATTCTTCACTGTGCCTTCGGCTCCGCTCAGAATGACGGTTCTCATTTGCATTTTTGCAACAACTATCGTCGCAGTCTTACCGTCCTGAGCTGCTTTGAGGCGCGACAGCCGAGCGGCGCAGGTGATCGAAGTTCAGAATCGCGTTGAATACCAGAGGATAGCTGCCGATCGTTTCGCCGCGGTAGATCGGGTTGTTGGCGAAGAGCAGGACTGATCCTTTTCCTAAGTGCGCCGTAATGACTGCTGCATGTTGAGCCAGCAGTTCGCCGTGATCGAGCAGGCCTGAGACCAGCAGCGAGTCCTTGTCGGCATAACGCAGAACAACCTGCGGACGCAGCTCTGCCGGAATTACGTTCGGGTTATTGCGCGTCTGCTCCTCGTTCAGCGGCATCGGCTCCCACGGCTTGGGTTTGGGGCGTTCTTCCGGAGCCATATACGGGCGTCCCTGCGGGATATCGGGGTCATCGGGTCCGCCGCGTCCGGTGGGACGCTCTTCATCACTTGCAAAACGCGGCGCGCGTGTGCCCCCTACGGTGTTGCTTACATTAAAAGCGAGGCCATTTTCGCTATAGACAGTAAGCGGCTTGGTGTAGCCGTAAAGGATGGGCGATTTCGGATCGACGGTCGCTGTGCCGAGCAGCGTACCGACTACTTTGAGATCGCCGTGCGAAGCTATGGAAACGCCGGGCGCGAGGCCGGTGTCGATGGCAAACTGGGCTGTATCCTGCGAGGTAACGAGCAGGCCGCCCTGCTCGATGAAATGGCGCAGGTGATCCACCCCGCTGTAGCCGAGGCCAGGACGCATGTCGTCGGTCGAGTCGATACGGCCAAGGTTGGGCGTGAGGTCGGTCTTCTTCCAGGGCAGCGCGTTGCCCCACATTGGCAGCCCTTCGATGATCTGGGATGTGCGCACGTAGCCTACGGGCGCAAAAAGGATGACGTCGTATTTCGAGCGCAGGTCGTCCTCGCTGCTTACGGTTTGCGTGCTGATGTAGTCGTATGGCACGCCGAGTTTGTCGAGCGCCTGCCGCCACCAGCCTTCGGTTTGCGTGTTGAGCCAGGTGTGGATCATGGCGATGCGTGGCGCGGTGATTTCGTGCGCGGCGACAGTTGGAGCTGAAAGTGCGCTGACAAACGGCAGCTTTGTCTTCTGGGATGCCGCCGCCATCTCATCGGATGAAGCGCCTTTGATGATCAGCGAGCCTGCGGGAAACTGCCGATTATTCGCGGTAAATGACACATCTGCAACCGACACGGTTGCATTTTTCAGCAGATAGCAAAGCGTAATAAGGCTCGGGTCGGCATGATTGGCGACAAGATACGCCGCCGCATTTCGGGCTGACGCAGAGCCGGCTTCTCCGGCAGGCACAAGCTCCATCTTTGTTTTCAGAATTGCGGGGTCAGTGACGCGCACAGCTTCCACGCTGAAGAGCGCGGGTAGCGACCAGCCGGTGTCGTCATATGGCGTCTTCTGTGGATCGTTTGGGGCCCAGTATTGGCGGTCGAGCAGGGCGTCGGCGATGCGCGAGTACGGCTGGTCCATGCGGATTATATAGCTGCCTGCGGGAAAAGTTCGCTGTTCTGTCTTCGACTGCTCGGGCTTCGCTGTGGCTTCTTTATCACCGGCTTCGTCTTTGTTTGTGCGCTTAGGCTTTGCCGGGATGGAGATGGTGGCTGCTTCCGTCGTTCTGCTGATCTCGACGTGCTGCGCGCGCAGAGTATCGAGCAGCATGCGCTGGCGGTCCTTTGACTCTTCATTGGCGGGAAGCACGTAGGCTGCGGGGCCGGCATCAGTCGGCTTCAGGATGGAGCGCTTGCTCTTGAGATAGAAGTTGTTGAGGAAGGTCTGCGCGTTCTGCGCAAAGTAGCTGAGTGACACCAGCAATGCAGTTTCCTCATAGTTGTTGTTGTCGCGCTGCGACCACTTCACTTTTGGATACGGCGGGTTCTGGCGATACCACGTGCGCGAGTATTCATCGGGCGTGAGGATGCGCTCGACAGTATCCGCTCCGCCGTTGCCGAAGGTTTCGTAGAGGCGGCTGATGCCGTTGTGCATTGCGGCCAGGAACATGAGGTAGCCGGGGCTCCAGGTGTCGAATTCGCCGTGCGTGAAGACGCCGGGCATGCCGAACTTGGTCATCTCCTGCACATTGTTCCAGCCGATCATCTGCCATTCGTTGGTGAGGATTGGATCGAGCCACGCGTTGTACGGCTCGTCGCCAACGGTGTTGTCGTAGAGAAACGGAACGGACTCGTGGAGGTCATGCAAGACCTGCGCGTGCCATCCGATATAGGTGTCGAGCACGTTGCGCGAGAGGTTGAGCGTTAGCGTCATGGCGTCGCGGTTGTTGTCATGCGCGACGTAATGGCCCCAATACATGAGGCGCGGGTAAATCTCGTTTGGATGCGCCTTGTGCCATTTGTATATATCGACCATGCGGTCGCGGCCGTCGACTTCGACCACGGGAGTGATGAGCGTAATCATGTGCGAGCGGATGTATTGGATGTAGGGCGCATCGTCGACGGCGAGACGGTAAGCGAGTTCCATAAGCGCAGTCGGCGCGCCGGTTTCGGGCGAGTGAATAGTGCCGGTGATGTAGTAGACAGGCACGGACTGCTTGACGAGATCAGCCGCAGCCGCGTCGTTCATGTTGATGGTTCGCGGGTCGGCGAGCTTCGCCAGGCGGGCGTCGTTTTCCTTGTAGTTCTTGAGCAGCGATTCGTCGGCCACGGCGACGGCGATCATCTCGCGGCCTTCTTCGGAGTGGCCGATGGTGAAGACCTTGACGCGCGGGGTGGCTGATTCCAGCAAGCGGAAGTAGCGATAAACATCTTCGGCGTACGGAAGGATGTCGGGCGCGCCGGAGACATCGCCTAATACCTTTTCCTGAGTGGGCACGGTTGACGATGCGGGCAGGTAGTCGGTAAGGGGTGAATTCAGTTCGGGCAGCGTGGTGTATTTATTGATGCGCTGCGTGTAGTCCTGGTCGATAGCCTGTTTAGAATCGCGCGCGTATGTTTGGTCGATCTGCGCTGTCGCCTGCAGGCAGAAAACCGCCGCGCAGAGCACAAGTGCTCCGCGGGAAAAGGCAGAGAATGACATCGCTGGCTCTCCGTGTGGGGTTGCAATTTCAATATGGATACAAAGCATAACAGACGGGCAGAGGCTGAACCTTGAGCGGTCGTGCCGGTTTTTTTGGAATTGCCGGGAAAGCTAGGTTGTGCTGGCTTCTTCTTCGACCGTAACGGGGATCTTTGGCTGCACGATCCCAAGCTGCTCGTAGACTGGGCGCATCTCTTTGCGAATTGCTTTCAGGCGGGTCCAGAACCACATTGCTCCGAGGATGCAGGCAACGCCGCTGACCATCACCGTGCGGGGCGAGCCGATGGTGTGCCCCAAAGCTCCGGCGAGCAGACTGCCAAACGGAGCCATGCCGACGAACGCAACCGTGTAGTAACTCATCACGCGTCCACGCCTGTCCTCAGGCACCAGCGTCTGGATGATGGTGTTGCTGGCGGTCATGCCCTGCATCATGCCAAAGCCGGTGACCAGCATCAGCAGCATCGACAACCACTGCACATGCGAAAGGCCAAAGCTCACCAGGCCAATTCCGAAGACCGCTGCAGAGATCGGAATCATCTTCAGAAGTCCGCGGACGGATTTGCGCAGCACCAGCGAAAGCGCTGAGATGAGCGCTCCAACGCCGAGGGCGCCCATCAGAAAACCCAAAGTATGCGGGCCGCCATGCAGTACCTGCGCTGCAAAGACGGGCATGAGAACAACAAATGGCATGCCCATAAGGCTGACCAGCGCAAAAAGCAACAGGATGGTCCGGATGGGCACAAAACTTGAGACATAGGCCCAGCCTTCTTTCAGCTGATCGACCATGGAAGCGGCTGCACGCTTTACGGTGCCTGCCTGCACATGCATCATCAACAGCGACAGGATGACGGCGATGTAGCTGATGCCGTCAATCAGGAAACACCAGCCCTCGTTCGTAGCGGCAATCACAAGACCTGCCAGCGACGGCCCGATGAGACGCGCCAGGTTCACCATGGACGAGTTGATGGCGATGGCATTCGAGAGATCTCCGCGGTCTTCGACCATCTGCACCATGAAGGCCTGGCGGCCGGGCATATCGAATGCGTTGATGAGGCCCTGAAAGACGCTGAGCGCGAGCACCTCATGGATGTTGATGACCTTCGTCAAGGTCAGTGCGGCCAGCGCCAGCGATTGCAGCATGGCCAGCGTTTGTGTCCAGATGAGGACTCTGCGGCGGTCCATGCGATCGACCAGCACACCTGCGAATGGGGCGAGCAGAAACGTGGGTATCTGGCCAGCGAAGCTGACCGTGCCCAACAAAAGAGATGATTTAGTGAGGCGATAGACGAGCCATGCAGTCGCAATGCGCGTCATCCATGTGCCGATGAGGGAGATGCTTTGCCCGCCAAAAAACAGGCGGAAGTTGCGGTGGCGCAGGGCGCGCCACGCATGTGAGTAGTCGCGTGAGGATGCCGGCTTTTCCGGCTCTAATTTTTCTTCTGTGTTGAGCGCCATTCGCAACGAAATGTTTTTCTGATCTTATCTGTTTCGATGCAGCAGGGTTTGTAAATGATCCGTGACTGTTCCCTTGTTATTTCCCAATTGGGCGCAGGCGCACAAAAATGGCGACGCCCATTGGATCGCTTCCGTATACAGGCTGCAGGCGTGAGCCTGGAGTGTAGACCGTGGTTTGCGCTCCGATCGCGGTCTCCCAGTGAGGCAACAGGGTGATGTCACGGTCGTAGCCGAAGCTGTAAGCCTGCACGCGTCCTGCCGGTTCTTCTTGAAAGCCTGCTGGTATTGGGTTCTCGCCGAGCAGCAGTTCTGTAGTGCGGTCCACATTTTCCATGCGCGTCCATGCGTAATTTTTCCCGGCGAAGCGCAGCGTCGATTCCAGCAAATAGCTGTTCTGGATGACGTTGTCGGTCAGGGAACGCGTTCTCCCCCACGCGATCGTGCTTGCCCAGTTTCCGTGCTGCATGGGCTGGTTGTACATCACGGAGGCTGTCATGCGCTCCTGGTCTTCGCTGGGGAAAAGCGCTTCGGGGCTGTGGATGCGTCCGTAGGAATACTGGCCGCTCCAGTTTCTGCCCGGTTGCAGGGTGAGGCGCGTCGACCATGAATCGATGGCGCCCTGCTGCACCTGCCAACGGTGCTCGTTCGGTTCGCGCCCGTGGAAGCCGCTGGCTTCGATGCGCGCGATGCCATAGGTGAGGCCCGTTGTCACAACATCATAGGAGATGTGGGTTGAATCTTCCTGATGGTGCCCGAGCGTGCCAACCGGATTTTCAAAGGCAGAAGCGCGATGCGGATATGCTGTCGGGCCGATTCCCGGGTCACCAACCGGGGCAGCGTAAAACGACAGCAGCGTCTTCTCGCCGAGTTTCCAGTCGTAGAGCGCGACCAGTTCCATCACGAAATTGTGCGGGTGTTGCCCATCGACGATTGGGTTGCCGTATGCCGTTTCTCCCTGCTGGAAGAGCAGCGGATATCTGCGGTCTGTGATGGTCGCAGGTTCAAGGCTCAGCATGGTGCGCAACGTTAGATAACCGGGGCCGAACTGGCGCTGCGCCATCGGCATGAACCAGTTCGTTGAGAAGAATTTGTCGCCGCCGCGTGGGCTGGTCTGCTGTTCGTCGATAGCGAAGGCATTGCCGTGGAACATGAGCATCCAGCCGCCGTGCATTTGCATCCACATCGGCGCCGGCGTGGAATTCGGTTCAGCACTGGTGCCGGAGCTGGCATGGTGCACGATCTGCTGCTCGAATGTGTCGCTCCTGCGATTCATCGAGCTGCTCATGCCGGGCGAGTCCTGCATTGGCATGGACATTTGGGCAACAGCCGCAACGCTGCACAGCAGCAGCGGTAAAGACAAAATGCGTTTCACGAAATCTCCTCAGGGAAAACAAACGAAGACGTGCACCGGCGTGAATGCCGCTGCCTATCGATCAGAGGAGGGAGATATCAGATGCGCAGTGGAGTGGTGAACGAAGATCGATTGAAGCTGCCCAGCTGAGATGCAACATCCACGGATGCAGCAAGGCTGAGATCTGAAGGCGGCTGCTCAACAGCAGAGCCGATGCCAGCTGCCGCATGTGGCTGCGGTAATTGCGCTACTGCGCTTGCCTGAGCAGCTTCATCCTGCGGATGACCGCACCGTTGCGCACTTCCAAGCGATGGAGCACTCGTGCAATGCTTCATCTGGTGCGCGCAGCAGCTTGCTGTCTGGTTTGCCGGAGGGCACAACATCGAGCATGCAGCCACGGACACGATTCCCGTTAGCAAAAACAGGACCATGATTGCGACTACGACAGCGCGCCTGTGCATGGTGCGATTTTACACTCTAGTGGATGGCGATCTCGCCGCCGGCTCCGGGTTTGTTTTTGCGGAGCAAAAAGGTAAGCGGAATCATGATGAGAGACGCCGCGCAAAGGATAAAGTACATGTCCTGATAAGCAAGCGTGTGCGATTGCTGCTGCAACTGGTTGTAGATTTGCCCCTGCGCCAGATAATCTGCGTTTGCTGAGCCTGCGCTGCGGGAAAAGACACTGCTGAGGGCAGCGACCTGATTTTGCAGGTTGGCGCTGGTCGGCGTCATGTGTTTGAGCAACTGGTCCTGATGGAACTGCCCCAGTTCAGTTACGCCCGCATTCGTAAGCGAAATGAGGATGCTGCCGCCGATGTTGCGGACAAAGTTGATCAGACCGGAAATCTGATTGTTCTTCTGTACCGGCAAGCCGAAGTAGGCCGCTGTGGTTACCGAGATAAAGATGAACGGGATGAAAATGACCTGAACAACTCTTATGATCGAGGCCATGCCGAAGCTGAGGCCCAGATTGATGTGGACCGCGCTGAAATAGTAGGCGGCAACGAAGCCGCAAAAGCCGAACGCGATGATATTGCGCGCCGGGATTCGGCTTACTGCCTGCCCTGCGAGCGGCATCATGAAGATGAGAACGACTCCGCCCGCTGATAGCGAAAGGCCAGCAATTGTTGCCGTGTATCCGAGTTGCGCCTGGAGGAATTGCGGCTGCAGCACGGTTGTCGCGTTGAGCAGGCCGCCGGTGAAGAGCATCAGGAAACAGCAGGTGGCGAAATTGCGGTTTTTGAACAGGCGCAATTCCATGATCGGATTCTTCGCAAACCACTCCCACGCGAGAAGGACGATAAACGAGATGATGAATGCAATTCCAAAAAATCGAATGAAGTCTGACTGAAACCAGTCTTTTTCCTCTCCCTTGTCGAGCATGATCTGCAACGAGGCCATTGAGATTGCGAGCAGCCCAATGCCCAATCCATCCACATTGAGCAGATTCTTACGGTCGGCCTTGATCCACGGCGGATCATCGACCACGCGGTCGGTGAGCACTAGCGTGAGTATCCCGACGGGAATATTAATATAGAAAATCCAGTGCCAGCTGTAATTGTCCGTGATCCAGCCGCCGAGCGTCGGGCCGATAGAAGGTGCGAGAATGGCGACGAGGCCATACAGGGCGAAGGCAAGTCCGCGCTTTGCCGGCTCAAACGAATCGGCCATGATGGCCTGCGCCATCGGCTGCAAGCCGCCCCCACCTGCGCCCTGCACGACGCGAAACAACAGAAGAAGCCCGAGTGACGGAGCAATGCCGCACAGGAATGAGCTGATGGTGAAGATCACGATGCAGAACATGAAGAAGTTCTTGCGGCCCATCACGCTTGCGGCCCATCCGCCCATGGGCAGCACGACTGCATTGGAAACGAGGTATGCGGTTAATACCCATGTGCTTTCATCCTGGCTGGCGCCAAGGCTGCCTGCGATATGCGGCAGCGCGACGTTGGCGATCGAGGTATCCAGCACCTCCATAAATGCGGCCAATGCAACCGTCGCGGCAATGACCCAGGGATTGACTCGAGGCCGCCAACGCTCCTGCGCAATTAATTTCGGTTCAGCAATGGTTTCAGTTGCCGCCATTGTTGTGAAGGTCACCTTTCCTTACAGGAGACACCAGGATCTGGAATCTATAAGTGAAACGTGTGTCTTGTCATAGATGCGGCTCGTTCGCTCAACGACCCTCAGAATGCACAAATTTACTCGAAATCGGCAACCTTTCTTTTTATACGCCACTACGACAGATTATTCGTCAAGAAGGCTAACGAACGTCCGCGCGCCAGCTTTGCTGAATTCGGCTCATAGCTCGATCGCGCGTCACAGTTGAACCCGTGGCCTGCTTCATACCAGAAAACCTGCACCTCAGGATGCGCAGCCTGCACGCGATCAACATCCTCTTTTGGGATATGAGTGTCCAGCTTGCCGAAATGCAACATCACAGGAGCCTGGGGAGTTTCCTCGGCATACTTTCCAATGTAACCGCCGTAATATCCCACCACAGCGTCTGTTTTTAGACGCGTTGCGCTGAGCCATGCAATGGTTCCGCCAAAGCAATAGCCGATTACGCCGACTTTCTTGCCCGTTTCGTTGCGGGCGTAATCGAGCGCTGCCGCTACGTCGAGAAGAGCATTCTCGGCATTGAGTTTGGGCCTGAATGACATTGCCTTTTGCAGATCTTCACCGTCGTATTTGAGGTCAACATGCTTTTCTATGCGGTCGAAAAGCGCGGGGGCCACGGCGAGGAATCCATCGCGGGCATAGCCATCCGCGACGGAACGAATATGGGCATTCACTCCGAAGATTTCCTGCACGACGATGAGCCCGGCGATAGGTTCGCGTTCCGGTTTTGCAAGGTATGCGTCAAAGACGTGTCCGTCGCTTGCTGTCAGTTGCAACCACTCACTCATTGAATATCTCCGCGGTCTTGGAATTTGATCCTGCTCTTCGTGTATTTTTTTTTGGCTATTCGTGGGATGCAGTCAGGCTGCTCGTCGCATCGTTGATAGCCCAGTAACTGGCTCGCGCGATGACGCGCGCGTTGTAGTCGTCGTTGAGTTTCACCTGAATCGTATGCAGTCCAGGTGTCAGATCGGATGGGTGAAAGCTGAGTATGTACCGATTGCGCGCGTGGCTTGCCAATTCATCCACGCGGTCCTGGAAGCTTTTTTCTCTCGTGAATGCTGCATATTCGCCTCCGCTCATGGTAGCAATTTCGCGGGCGGCATTCTTGTGCACCGCTGCCACGACCATCATCAGCGGCGCCAGTATATTGATCGACGATCCGCCTGCCGCATTTCCCCTGCCCCAATCCATCAGACCGGCTTTGGTCGGCGAGAAGGTCAGGCTCAGTACGAGCGTGTTGCTTGTGCCTATGCGCTCGACCAGATCCTGCGCGCTGAATTTTTTGCTGCCGTGATCGCGTGATTCGCTGATGAGCAACAATATCCGCCGGTGGTCGGGCGGACGATGCTCCAGCAGATCGACCGAATAGCCCACAGCGTCGAGAATTGCAGCTCCGCCATCGCCGGGCCGCAATTGCTGCAGGTCTTCTGTGATGCTGGTTGTGTCGCGTGAAAAGCCTTCGAGATACAGCGGCTTTGAATCGAAGACGACCAGCGCCGCTTCGCCGCGGCCGCCGGCGGTGAAGAGATCGAGCAACGGACCCAGCTTGGCGAGCTTGTCGAATTCAAGGTCGCCGGAGCGCCCGCGCTGGATGCAGACGACCAGCGAGACCGGCTGCGTATCCAGATCGTCGTCTACGTGAATCTCCTGCTTCACGCCATTGTCTTCGAGTGTGAAATCCTTGGCGCCCAGCCCGTAGACCACTTCGCCCGATGGCTTTTCTACCAGCGTCGGCACCAGCACCACGCTGGTGTTGACGCGAATGGTTGGAGGAATTTGCTGGTCAGGCAAAGGCTTCGGGGGCGCGTCCGGCGCTTGTTGCTGCGGCTGCTGTGGAGCGTTCGCCGGCTCACCCGGAAATGGCTCCTGCGCCAAACATGCGTGCGCAGAAGCAAAAAGAAGGCAGACGAACAGGCCTGCACGCCTCAAGAAAATAGAACTCACTCATCTATGACAACAAAGCGCAGCTGAACTGCCAAGTGGGGCTATGCCGCGCGGCGGGAATCGAGCGCTTTACGCATCGTAAAAAAAGCCGGCGTCGGCTGGTATTCTGCGTCAAAGGGCAGACAACGCTGGAGTTGGCCATCGCTGCGAGGATGTTGATGGTTGAGCCACGAGTACCTGTCCGTAATTCCCCAGGTGAGCACAGCTGTCACGTTGGGCTCGGCAAGCATCAGGTCAAGATAGTCGCCATAGAGCTTTGCCACTGCGGCGTCGCGCTCCTTCACCGAACCGGTGAGCTTGTGGTCCGAGACATCGAGTTCGGTGATGAACACTTGCATGCCCAAGGCATTTATTTCCTGAATAAAATCGCGCAGTCCGGATCCGGGAACACCCTCCCCTGCGGTTAGGTGACTTTGCACTCCTACTGCGTGGATGGGCACGCCTCGAAGGCGCAGCCGCGTGACGAGCGCCAGCACCTGCGCGCGCTTCTGCTCCTGCTCCGGCGTGTCGAGCTCGATGCCGTAATCGTTGTAGGTGAGCAGCGCCGTAGAGTCGGCCATGCGCGCGGCGCGAAAGGCAATTTCGATGTAGTCCGGGCCAACCAGCTCGAGCCACGGCGATTTACGCAGACCGTCCGGCTTGCCGTCTTTTATGTCGATCGCCTCATTTACGACATCCCACGAATGCAGTTTCCCGGCGAAGTGTCCGGCAACGTGGTGGATGTGATCGATCAACAAGCCGCGCGCATTCTGGCGAGTGGCTGTCGATGAAAACCAATCGGGCAGCGCCTCGTGCCAGCAGAGGTTGTGGCCACGAAGGCGCTCGCCATGCGAATCGGCAAAGGCCAGAATGACGTCCGCCGGCGCAAAGTTGTATTTGTCTGGAGCAGGCCGCAATGCTTTCCACTTCATTGCGTTTTCTGCCACTAATAGATTCGCCTGCTGTGCCACTGTCTCCGCGTAGGTTGGCTCGTCAGTGAGCTTTTCCGGAACCACGGCGCAGCCAACGAGCAGTCCGCGGGCCTGCGCGTGCGCACGCAAAGAATGCGGGCCATCGACTTTTTCAGCAAAGGCAGGAACCGCTGAACACGGCAGCAGACTGGCTGCTGCCGCGCAGGTTGTGCGCTGCAGGAATTGGCGGCGGGTCGTCCATCTGTCATGCATGGGTTTGCAGCGATTATACAAAGCTCTGTTGCAACGAATAGTCCAGAGCTGCAGGCGTGGCGCTAACCGCGCGAAGAAAGCTTCTTGAACTCATCGATTTCATTGGTCCAGCGAAGAAAGCGCATCAGGTTCCACTTTTCGGCCCACAGAAAACTGATTACGTCTTTTGCCGTAAGGCTCTCGGCTTTTTTGCCGGAATAGGTCTCGATCCGCCATTTCAGGTACTCGCTGCGCCAGGGCCGCAGGCGGTGGCCACGAGTTGCATTCCAGATAAAGCGGAGAGACGCGAGCATCAAGGCAATGATACAGGGCTCTGGCGATGGCTCTGGACAGGACGCCCGATCGGATATATCTGTTGTGAACCCTGGAATGCTCGAAAGTTACACGCCTGCGCGCGAATCTTTTCAAGCGGGATATGGCGTCGCTGCCCCCTTCTGCTATGCTTCAGAATTAGCCGCGAACCATGCGGCAGCGATTGGGAGAAATCAGGATTTATGGCAAAGAGCGTCAATAAGGTCATCCTTCTCGGCAACGTCGGCAAAGACCCGGAAATTCGCGCCACTGCGGGCGGCACGATGGTCGCTAATTTTTCGCTGGCGACGACCGATCGCGTCAAGGACCAGAGCGGCAACTGGAGCGACCGCACGGAATGGCACAACCTGGTCGCCTTCCAGCGCACGGCTGAGATTATCCGCGACTATGTGAAAAAGGGCTCGAAGCTGTACATCGAAGGCAAGATCCAGACACGATCCTGGGACGACAAGACGAGCGGCGAGAAAAAGTACCGGACTGAGATTATCGTGAATGACCTTTCGCTGCTGAGCGGACGCGGCGAAGGCGAAAGCAGCAGTGGCGGCAGCTACACGCGATCCGGCAGCTCGGCGTCATTCGACCAGCGCTCCTCGGCCCCGGCTGAAGACTACGGGCAATCGGCTGAGATTACAGACGACGATATCCCATTTTGAAGACGTAAATCGACCGCAGATCACCGGCCCGGCTTTGGTTGCCAGCAAAGAGCTTTGCTTTCCTACTTAGGCAGGAGCTGGCGATCAACCCTGGCAGTTGGGAAAGTCGAGCCATGGAGCCCGGCTTCATCTGGCGATGCAGCCTCATCGAGGAGACGCTTTGCGTCGTTCAGGCTGATGTCTGTCGGCACGGATTGAAAATCCGACCGCACCTCACGTTGGTCTTTGCTCACGCTCTTGAATAACATCACGCGCCCGGAAACATGCACGTCGACGAGGTCTGTTTTCCAGCGCGTTGCGCTTACCTGTTCGCGGTGAATCTGAAATTCGCCGCCTTTGTCGACGTAGCCGAGCAGCCCATAGCCGAAGTCGATGCGGTCAATTACCGTGCCGCGCATGGCGACAAACCGTTTCAGCCGCTGGTTGATTTCGATTGTCCCTGCCATTCCATGAAACACGCGCGCCTCATAGGTAGGCGGATCGAAGGCGGGATTTGGCTTAAAGCGAAACGTGACAATATCGCCGGATGGCGGGCCATCCTGCTCGAATAGAAAGGCATCGGGCAATAGCCTAATCAATCGCTGCAGACGTTCTTCATCCCGCAGATGTTCATTCAGATTTTTGGCCAGGGCTGCAGGGTTGTTCAGCAGGTGATCGAGTCTCGCCTGCTCTTTGCGGCTCTCGTCGTCCATCAGAGGCCTTCCGTTCTCGGCAATGATGCGGAAGATAGGCCCTTGATTCGTCTCGACCTGGCGCTTCTCATAACTTTCCGGCCCGATCTTCTGGGCTATATCGTAGGCCCAGAAGCTGTCACATTCGCGATCCTGCAATTCGTTGTAGACGACGTCTTTGATAAGTTGCTGCGGCGAAGGCACAGAAAGCTCTGCACGTCCTGCGGGAACAAGCAACACGCAATAGGCTGCGAGAAACACAATGGTCCGGGAAAACCGCATCATCCATTCCTCCAGTCTTAGATGCTGCGATTTTGCGACACATTCTCCCGGCGCGGTGTGAAAATCCTGCGAGTTTTGGCTGTGCTCCAGAGATCGTCCCAAATTGGTAACCTTGCTTGCTACACTGATGCCATGCTAGATGAGCTTACGTTTCGCAAGCACGCCGACGCTGCCATTGAATCTCTTAAAAGAAGCTTGATTGCCGCTGAAGAAGATGGCGATTTCGAAGCGGAAGAACAAAATGGTGTGCTCAATATTGTTTTTGACGAACCGCCTGCGAAATTTGTCATCACACCCAACACGCCAGTGCGCCAGATATGGATCTCCGCGCTTTCCACCAGCTTCAAGCTTGACTGGTCTGAAGATGCGAACGGTTTCGTGTTGCTGAAAGACGGCACTCCGCTCAAGCCCCTGGTGGCGCGACTTATCAACGAGCACCTCGGAACCGACTCGATCACTCTGCATTAGCGGGCGCTGGATGAGAAAGACTCTCTCGGTCGCCATCATTACGAAAAATGAAGAAGCAAACCTGCCTCGAACACTCGAAAGCGTTCGCTGGGCCACCGAAATTGTCGTCGTGGATTCGGGTTCAACCGACAGGACGATCGAGATTGCCTGGAGCTTTGGCGCGAAGGTTATCCGCGAGCAGTGGCATGGATTTGGAAAGCAGAAAAACCTGGCCATCGAGCACTGCGACAGCGAATGGGTGCTCTCGCTCGATGCCGATGAGGAAGTCGGCGAAGCACTTGCGCAGGAGATAACGCAGCTTCTTGAAGAGACGCCGGACGTGGATGCGTGTTTCCTGCCGCGGCGCAACTTTTTTCTCGGCCGCTGGATCAGGCATGGCGGCTACTATCCCGATCCTAAGCTGCGGCTCTTCCGCAAAGGGACGGCATGGTTTGAAGAGCGGGCCGTGCATGAAACGGTGCAATACTCCGGCCCAACGCGCATGCTTCAGGGCGATCTGATCCACCATGCCTACCCCACGCTCGAAAGCTACATCGAGCACATGAACCGTTACAGCATGCTGGGCGCTGAGCAGGCTGTGGCAGCAGGCAAAACAAGCCGAAGCTGGCTGGAATTTTTATGGAATGTATTGCTCAATCCCGCCGCAACCTTTGTCTACAATTACATTTTTCGTCTTGGTTTTCTCGATGGACGCGAGGGGCTGCTTCTGCACCTGTATCATTCGGGCTATGTGAGTTGGAAATATGTCAAAGCCTGGCAGGCGGCAAAAAGCTAGATTCTTTCCCGCAAACGCTGTAGGCTCCCTTCTATCCCTTGATTAAGTTTTGAAGGTCGACCGATGAAACTTTCTCGCCGTTTCTTTGCCTTCTCATTGCTGCTTTCGATATGTCTGCTTTGCGTGGCGCAGACGCCCTCCACACAAACGGTTTCGATCGCGCAGAAAACCTCGGGCATGCAGAAGCTCGAAGGCTACTTTCCCATCGCGTGGGATGCGAAGATGGGCAAGCTTTATCTTGAAATCGACAGCTTCGGGAAGGATTTTCTCTTTCTCGATTCCCTGCCCTATGGCATCGGTTCAAACGATCTAGGGCTGGATCGCGGGCAGCTTGGCAAGGGCCGTGTTGTGCGCTTCTATCGCAGCGGCCCCAAAGTACTGTTGATCGAGCGCAATCTCGAGTACCGCTCCAGTTCGCCCCATCCCGAAGAGCGGCTCGACGTTGCACAGTCCTTCGCGGAATCTGTCCTCTGGGGATTCAAAGTTGAAGCCGAAGACGGCGACAAAGTCCTCGTCGATGCGACTGATTTTTTCCTGCATGACGCGCACGGGGTTGCCGAGCGCCTGCAGCAAGAGAAACAGGGCACTTACCACCTGGATGCAGGGCGCAGCGCCATCGAAATGGAGAGCACCAAGAACTTCCCGCAGAATACGGAAGTTGAGTCCGTGCTCACCTTCACCGCTGAAGGCCCAATACATGCGCCGCTCGTGGCGTCTGTCACTCCGGATGCGCATGCGGTCACCGTGCACGAGCACTACTCCTTCATCCAACTGCCCGACGACGGATACAAGCCGCGCGCCTTCGATCCACGTTCCGGGTATTTCGATATCAGCTATCGCGATTACTCAATGCCGCTCGGCCAGCCGATGGATGTTCACCTCATCGCGCGGCATCGTCTGGAAAAGAAAGACCCGAGCGCAGCCATCAGTGAGCCGGTCAAGCCCATCGTCTATTACGTTGACCGCGGCGCGCCCGAGCCGATACGCAGCGCGCTGGTCGAAGGAGCAAGCTGGTGGAACCAGGCTTTTGAGGCTGCGGGTTTCAAGAATGCATTTCAGGTCAAGGTGTTGCCTGAGGGCGCGGACCCAATGGACGTGCGCTACAACATCATCCAATGGGTGCATCGCTCCACGCGCGGCTGGTCCTATGGCGAAGGCGTTATCGATCCGCGCACGGGTGAGATCATCAAAGGGCAGGTCACGCTTGGCTCTCTGCGCGCTCGCCAGGACTATTTGATTGCCGAAGCCCTGCTCTCACCCTATGAGCAAGGCAAGCCCGTTCCCGATGCGATGAAAGAAATGGTGCTCGCGCGCATCCGCCAGCTTGCCGCGCATGAGGTGGGACACACCCTCGGCCTCGCGCACAACTTCGCCGCCAGCTCCATCGCGCCGGGAACATCGGTGATGGACTATCCGCATCCCTGGATCACGCTCAAACCGGACGGCACGCCCGATCTTTCGCACGCCTACACAACCGGCATCGGAAGCTGGGACAAAGTTGCGATTACTTACGGATACTCTGAGTTCCCGCAGGGCACAGACGAACACAAGGCTCTGGACGCAATTCTGCGCAAGGCCACAGACAGCGGACTGCTATACATTACCGATGAAGATTCGCGGCCGCTGGGCAGCGCTCATCCACATTCGCATTTGTGGGACAACGGCCCTGACCCGGCCGATGAACTCAACCGCATTCTCACTGTCCGCGCAGCCGCGCTGAAACGTTTCGGAGAGAATGCGATCCAGCCGGGTGAGCCGATGGCGCATTTGGAAGACACGCTCGTGCCGCTCTATCTGCTGCACCGCTATCAGACAGAAGCCGCCAGCAAAGAGATCGGCGGCCTCGATTATCGCTATGCGCTGCGCGGCGATGGCCAACTCATTACACGCATCGTCTCTGCTACCGATCAACAGAAGGCGCTCGATGCAGTGCTGCGCACGCTCGATCCGGCCACGCTCACGCTGCCGCAATCGCTGCTGGAAATTCTTCCACCGCGCCCGCCCGGTTATCCGCGCACGCAAGAATCATTTCCCGGGCGCACGGGCCTCACTTTCGACCCGCAGGGCGCGGTCGAATCCGCGGCCAATCTGACGGCAAGCCTGCTCTTTGAGCCGGCACGCGCCAGCCGTCTGGTTGAATACAAGCTGCGCGACAATTCGCTGCCCGGACTCGACGACGTCATCCACCAGACGCTGAAAGCGACGTGGTACGCGCCGCGCCAGGTAACGATCACACTCGATACGCAGCTCACCGTTGAAGATGTCGTCCTGCGCCACCTGTTGGCGCTCGCGGCCTCGCAGTCGGCATCGCAGGAGGCCCGGGCCATCGCTGCATCTGAAACCGGCCAGCTCAAAAGCTGGCTGAAGGGCAAGGTCGCCGATGCCAGCGCTCCAGCGTTGCTGCACGCGCATTGGCTCGCAGCGCAAGACGAGATTGAGGCGTTCAGCAACAACCCGGCGAAGTTCGCAAGCGCTGACGGGCTTGAAACACCGCCTGGGCAACCCATCGGAGACGACGAGGATTATTGAACCTGAGGCGTCGCGCTTGCCGATCATGTTTGCCTTCCCCTATGCTGAGTAGTTTCCTTGCCAGAGGTGAAGTCCATGCCGGATGCGCCGCAAACCAACTCGCTCACGTCGAACGCATCCGCGGAGAAGCAGCGATGGGAAGACCAAACCCTCAATCCCGCTCTAAGCAAAGCTCCGGAGCGGCCCATCGGCGCAGCTTCCGGCATCAATCTTGACGCAGAGGGCCACGCCCGCTTCACCACCATTTCCGGTGCACCCGTTGAGCGACTGTACACAGAAGGGGAGCTGCCCGAAGGCTGGGAAGCAAGTCTCAACGCGCCTGGCGAGCCTCCGTACACGCGCGGCATTCATCCCAGAGGTTATCGCGGCAAGCTCTGGACGATGCGCCAGTTCTCCGGCTTTGCATCGCCCGAAGCGACGAACGAGCGCTACAAATATCTGCTCGCCAACGGAGGCAGCGGTCTGTCGGTTGCTTTTGATCTGCCCACGCTCATGGGCTGCGACTCCGACGATCCGCAGAGCGAAGGCGAGGTCGGCAAGTGCGGCGTTGCCATTGATTCGCTCGAAGACATGGAGACGCTCTTTTGCGGCATCAACCTCGAAGAGACCACCGTCTCGATGACCATCAACTCGCCGGCGAGTGTCATCTGGGCCATGTATCTCGTGGTCGCCGAACGGCAGGGGGCGGACTGGACGAAAATCTCAGGCACGCTGCAGAACGATATTCTCAAAGAGTACATCGCTCAGAAGGAGTATATTTATCCGCCCGCGCCTTCGATGCGTCTCGTCGTCGACACCTTTGAATTCGGGTCGCGCTTTACGCCACGCTTCAACCCTATCTCGATCTCCGGCTACCATATCCGCGAAGCAGGCTCAACGGCGCAGCAGGAACTTGCATTCACGCTCTACGACGGCATCGAATACGTGGAGTGGGCTCTCCGCCGCGGCCTTGCCATCGACGACTTCGCACAGCGGTTCAGCTTCTTCTTCAACTCACATAACGACTTTTTTGAAGAGATCGCCAAGTTCCGCGCAGCGCGTAAAGTCTGGTATCGCGTTATGACCGAGCGCTTTGGCGCGAAAAGTCCGCGCTCCACCTGGATGCGCTTCCACACGCAGACAGCCGGCGTATCGCTCACTGCGCAGCAGCCGAAGAACAACATCGCCCGCGTGGCCATTCAGGCGCTGGCTGCGGTGCTGGGCGGCACACAATCGCTGCACACGGACGCATACGATGAAGCGCTGGCTCTGCCGACAGAAGACGCGGCGCGCATCGCCCTGCGCACGCAGCAGATTCTGGCGTATGAATCTGGAGTAGCGAGTTTTGCCGATCCGCTTGGAGGCTCATACTTCGTCGAGCGCCTGACGCTCGACATGGAAAAAGCCGCCTTCGATTACTTCGACAGGCTCGATGCAATGGGCGGTATGGTGCGCGCGATTGAGCGAGGCTTTCCGCAGAAAGAAATAGCCCAGGCGAGCTACGACTATCAACGCGCCGTGGAAGCGCGGGAGAAGATCATCGTCGGCGTCAATGAATATGTGGTCGATGAACCGGCGCCCGAGATTCTCTACATCGACGAATCGGTGCGTGAAGGGCAGACTGCCAAGCTCAAGAAACTGCGACGCGAGCGTTCGAATGAAGCCGTTGCACGCTCGCTGCTGGCGCTGTGCCATGCTGCGGAAAAAGAGCCATCAGCGGTTACAGATGGCATTTCTCCGGCGAATACGATGCCTTATCTGCTCGATTGCGTAAAGGCCCATGCCACGGTTGGCGAGATCTGCAATACGCTCAAGAAAGTGATGGGCACGTACGAAGAGGCCGGCATCGCCTGATTTCCGCCAAATGATCAGTAGTGCTTCCGCATGTAAACGTGCTACAAATCCCTATGGATGATGACCGGAAAGACGAGCAGGAACCGCCGCATAACGGCGAACCGATCAATCTCAAGCAGCTTGCAGCCATCCTCCAGCTTTCGCAGACTACTGTTTCGCTGGTGCTGAATAATTCGCCGGCGGCCAAGTCCATACCGGCACGGACGCGCGAGCGTGTCCTGCAGGCTGCGCGACAATTCCACTACCGCCCGAACTACTTTGCGCGCTCGCTGCGCAAGAATCGAAGCATGTCGATTGGCGTCATGGCGCCCGATCTCAGCGAAGGTTACTTCACGATGGTCATGAACGGCGTCGAAGAATATCTGTTGCGCGCGCAGTATTTTTATTTCACTGCCAGCCACTATTGGAACCAGGACCTCATGGTGGAGTATCCGCGCATGCTGATCGAACGCGCTGTCGATGGATTCCTGCTCCTGAATACCCCGTCCGAGATCCGCAGTCCGCTGCCCACGGTCGCCATATCGGCGCATAACCGCTCACCGGGCGTTACGAACATCGTGCTTGACCACATGAAGGCCGCCGAATTCGCGCTGCGGCACCTTTACGAACTCGGACACCGCAAGATCGCATTCATGAAAGGCCCCAACATCATCCCGGATACGGAGTACCGCTGGCGCTCCATCCTTGAGGTCGCGCGGCAGCTCAATATCAAAGCGCAGGCCGATCACTGCATCCAGCTTGAGGCCGACAGCTGGTCTCCGGGAGTTGGCTACGATCCGATGCGCGACCTGCTCGCCCGGACCCGCGATTTCACGGCAATCTTCTGTTTCAACGATATTTCTGCGATCGGAGTTATCCGGGCGATCTACGATGCAGGCTTAAGCGTGCCAGAAGACGTCTCCGTGGTCGGCTTCGACGACATCATGAGCGCGGCTTATCACAAGCCGAGCCTTACCACGGTAAGGCAACCGCTGCGCGAAATGGGGCGGCAAGGCGCTCAGGTACTGCTTGACATGATTTCCAATCCGGAAAACCAATTCCCTGAAGAAATTGTGATGCCGCCAGAGCTGATTGTGCGCGAATCGACCGGACTCGCCGCTGCGCAGCGGGGCAAACGACGGGCTTAGAGGGAAATTACTTCCCCTGGTTATTCAACTCGCGTCCCATACCTTCGAGCAGGGCCGCGCCGGCTGCCAGCGCGCGCCGGCTTTCTTTCGAACGGAAGCGAGTTAGCAGCGCCCACAAGGACGGCGGATCTTTTGCCTCCGACTGCTCCACGGCTTGCGGCAGCGCAACCGATAGGCGGTGCAGCATCGCAGGATCAACACTTCCGAGAAGCTTAGCAAGTATGAGCAGGTTGCGGATGCTGCGCACGGACTCAGGCTGCGTCGTGAGCTGCACCACATGGTTCAGCACGGCATCACCAGCGCCGAGAGCACCGCGCAGAACATCAATCGTGCCCGAATCGTGCAGTTGCTGGAGCAACTCATAGAGCGAAAGCAGCGCATCCGCGTGCTCCACCGGAGCATTGTCCAGGCGGCGCTGCAGCTCTTCGCGCGCATTGCGGGGTTGCGGCTTGATTTCGATCGGTTTCGCCATCGTTCGCTCCTCTTATTTCGTCTGGATCTGAACCAACCCGTTACCCGGCATTCTGTAATCAGCCCGCTTCCACTTGCGCTCTACCTCCACACCGCGCTGCGGAGTAGGCTTGCCATAGCGGAAGTTGATGCGCGGCAGCGGATTCTCACCACGCCACGGCAACACCTTCATTTTCACAGGCGTTTCTTTGTAGGCAGGTGTATGCGTCGTCCGATCGGTAAAGCTTCCCGTCAGCAGGTTCAGGGGTTTCTCCGGTGAGTTCAGCGGCATGTACACCTGATTTCCCTGGACGCGATCTGTTATAAGCACCTGCGTGCGGATTTCCCCGTACCGTGAAGCAATATCCACCCACTGTCCGGTGGCGATGCCACGCTGTTCCGCCAACTCCGGCGAAACCTCCACAAACCGATTCGGCGTCTCTTCATGCACTCCAGCGACGCGGTACGTCAGGTTGCCTTCATGGAAATGCTCGAGCAGGCGGCCATTATTCAGGTGTAGATCAAACTCGCTGTCCTCGACAGCGCATGGAGGAATCCATTCCATCGGATAGAAATTCGCCTTGCCATCCAGGAAATTGAACTTCTCGGTATAAAGCAGCGGCTGGTCTGTTCCATCCACCGCGACCGGCCATTGCAGCGTCTTGTATCCGGCCAGCCGGTCATAGGTCACGCCCGCGAACATGGGCGCGAGCGTAGCTGCCTCGTGCATCACCTCCGCAGGATGCGTGTAATTCCACTTTGCTCCCAGACGATTCGCAATCTCCTGCACGATGACCCAATCGGGCTTGCTCTCACCCAGCGGCTCGAATACTTCGTAAAGCCGCTGAATGCGGCGCTCAGTATTGGTGAACGTTCCATCCTTCTCCAGGCTCGGGCTAGCGGGCAGCACCACATCGGCGAAGCGGCAGGTCTCACTGAAGAAAATATCCTGCACCAAGAAAAAGTCCAGCATGGAAAACGCCGCGCCAACATAATTGGCGTTTGAGTCGGCGCTATACATGTCTTCGCCGAAGAGGTAGATGCCCTTCACCTTGCCTTCGTGAACCGCATCCACCATCTCGTGATTGTCGAGACCTTTGTTCGTCGGCAGACTCACGCCCCAGGCCTGCTCATAGCGCTTGCGCACCTGTTCGTCAGCGACTTTTTCGTAGCCGGCGAAGTAGGCGGGCATACAGCCGAAATCGCTCGCCCCCTGCACATTGTTGTGGCCGCGTAGTGGATAGGCACCCGTTCCCGGGCGCATGTAATTGCCGGTGGTGAGCAGGAGATTTGAAATCGCGGTCGACGTGTCGGACCCGCCGCAATGCTGCGTCACGCCCATCGCCCACAGCACACACATCGAAGGCGCCGCAATAATCTCCTCCGCTATCTTAACCAGCGTCTCTTGCGGCACGCCCGTAACCTGCTCGGCATATTCCAGCGTGAACGGCTCAAGGCTCTTTTTGTATTCGTCGAACTTATTCACCCACTGCTCGATGAAATCCGTCTTCGCCTTGCCCTGATCCACAATGTATTTTGCGATCGCCGAAAGCCATACTAGATCCGTGCCGGGACGCGGACTGATGTGAATATCGGCGCGCCGCGCCATCTCATGCTCACGGATGTCGGCCACGATCAATCTCTGCCCGTTCAGCTTGTGTGCGCGCTTCACGCGAGTCGCCAGCACCGGATGGCTCTCCGCCGTGTTGCTGCCGACGATCAGCACCAGACCCGCTTGCGCAATGTCGCTGATCGAACCCGAGTCGCCGCCGTATCCGACGGTGCGGAAAAGCCCCTGGGTGGCAGGTGACTGGCAGTAGCGCGAGCAGTTATCCACGTTGTTGGTACCGACCACCGCGCGCGCCAGCTTCTGCATCAGATAGTTCTCTTCATTCGTGCATTTCGAAGATGAAATAAATCCAAGCGCATCCGGTCCATGCGCCGCTTTGATCTCGTTCAGCCTGCGCGCTACAAGGTCAAGCGCTTCGTCCCAGCTCGCTTCGCGAAAACCGTCGCCTTCACGAATCAGCGGTTTCTGCAAGCGGTCTGGATGGTTCACGAAGTCCCATCCAAACTTGCCTTTGACGCAGGTCGAGATGTTGTTTGCAGCGCCTTCGCTCGGCTCAACTTTCAGGATATGCCGGTCCTTGGTCCAGATATCGTATGAGCAGCCAACGCCGCAATACGTGCAGACTGTCTTCGTCTGTTTCACGCGTACTTTGCGCATCGCCGCTTCGGTTTCAGAAAGCTGAAGAATCGGCCCATAACCCAGCTCCGGCTCAATGTCCTTCACCAGGTCGATCATTCCGTTGAGTGCCTGCTTCGGCCAGTGGGTGAAGTATCCAGCCTCGCCTAGCATTGACTTTTCCATCAGCGCATTGCATGGACATACGGTGACGCAATGTCCGCAGCTTACGCAGCTCGAACCGCCGATCTGCTCGCCGCCATCCCACAACACGCGCGGATGCTCGTCTTCCCATCGGATGGAAAGCGTCTCGTTCACCTGCACATTCTGGCAGGCTTCCACGCAGCGCCCGCATAGAATGCACTGGTCAGGATCGTAGCGGTAGAAGGGATTCGACATATCCACTTCATACGGCTTCGGCTTGTAAGGATGCTGCTGGTGCTCGATCTTCAACAGCGCCGTCGTGTTGTGCACCGTGCAGTTGCCATTATTGTTGTCGCAGACCGTGCAATAGAGGAGATGGTTGCCCAGGATGCGATCGAAGGCCTCGCGCTGCGCGGCGCTCGCTCGGGCCGATTCCGTAGCGACATTCATACCGGCAACTACCGTTGCACCGCATGCGCGCGTCAGTTCGCCATCGATCTCAACCATGCAGGTATCGCATGTCTGGATCGGCCCAAGCCTGTGGTGATAGCAAACCTGAGACAACTCTTTGCCATTGCGATTGATCGCATCAATCAATCGCTCACCGGCAAACGCGGCCGCCCGTGCGCCGTCAATTACAATTTCGCAAGCTGGAAGATGAATGGGTGAGTCAGGCAAACTGGGAACGAGGTGTCCGGAGGAAGCTTCTATTGCACGCATCGAATCTGTGTCCTTTTCCTCTTGGATGCACTCCAAGTCTGATACTGCTGCCGGGTAAACACATGCGCCTATTTTGTAATTCCAGCAAGAGCACCAATACGCCCTCCTACTGGAAACCACTCATCATATGTCTTGTCCGTGACTTCATCAATCCCACCCCGAGCCGTTTGGTTCATCTGATACATCCAATAAACGATTTTCGATTCTGAAGATTCGCAGGAGGCAGGCGGCATGGAGTATGTCAATCTTGGAGCGACGGGCCTCAAGGTTTCGCGTTTTTGTCTCGGAACCATGACCTATGGCTCGAAAAAGTGGCGTGAATGGATCCTCGAGGAGGATGAGAGCAAGCCCTTTTTCCGCCGTGCTTTCGAGGCCGGGATCAACTTCTTTGACACCGCCGATGTGTATTCGCTCGGCGTCAGCGAGGAGATCACGGGGCGGGCAATCAAAGAGTTCGGGATTTCACGCGATCGAGTGGTGATCGCTACCAAGGTCTTCAACCCCATGGGCGAAGACCCCAACCAGCGTGGGCTATCACGCAAGCACATTTTTCATGCCCTCGACGATAGTTTGCGCCGTCTCGGCACAGATTACGTTGATCTTTACCAGATTCACCGCTTCGACTACGAAACGCCCATCGAAGAAACGCTCGAAGCTCTGGACGATGTCGTGCGCTCAGGCAAAACTCTCTATATCGGGGCTTCATCCATGTTCGCGTGGCAGTTCCAGCAGATGCTGCATGCTTCCGATACGCTCGGCCTCAATCGCTTCGTCACCATGCAGAACCATTACAACCTGGTCTACCGCGAAGAGGAGCGCGAAATGATCCCGCTCTGCAGAAACCAGGGTATCGGGCTCATTCCCTGGAGTCCGCTGGCGCGCGGCTTTCTGGCCGGAAACCGCTCCCGGCAGGAGCGCGGCGAAACCCTGCGCGCCAAGACTGACCAATACGCCCACAACCTGTATTATCGCGATTCCGACTTTACTGTCGTGGACCGCGTGACTGAAATCGCCGGCAAACGCGGCGTGAGCAACGCCCAGATCGCGCTCGCCTGGATGCTTTCGAAGCCGGAAATCACCGCGCCGATCATCGGCGCCAGCAAGCCGCATCATCTTGAGGACGCTCTTGCCGCGCTCGATGTGCATCTGGACGGCGAAGAAATCAAGGCACTTGAAGAACCGTACGAGCCGCATCCGATTCTGGGCCACAATTAAATTACGAGGGCAGGCTCCAAAGTGACTGCCCTCGCTTCAGGCTTCGGCTTCAGGCTTCGATCTCCGGCTCCAAAATCTGCAGATCGAGCGTTGGTTCCAGCAGGCAATCGAGCGCTGCGATTTTTGCCAATGCCTTCTTCAGCGCGGAAGACGGACATGGTTCCACGATCACAACAAACGGCAGGCTCGCCTTGGTATGCCCCGGCTTTTGCAGAATGGCATGGATGTTGATCTCCTGCTCGGCCAGCGCACCGGCAATATATGCAATAATACCGGGACGGTCTTTGACTACGAACCGGATGTAGTGGCGCAGCAAGAAATCTCCGCTGACACTGAGCCTTCTGCTGGGCAGGCCGATTGCGCAGGAGCCGTGGACAATCGCCAGCAGGTCGGAGATGACGGCGACCGCCGTAGGATGGCCGCCTGCACCGTGGCCGGAGAAAACTACATCGCCGCCATATGCGCCGCCCACTAGTACCATGTTCTCCGTGCCCCGCGACCAGGCCAGCGGCGAGGCCTGCGGCACCAGCATTGGCCCCACAGTAGCCAGCACCTCGTCTGCACGCAGCTCTGCCCGCGAAATCTGGCGGATCGTGCAGCCCATCTCACGCGCATAGGCAAAGTCGACTGCTGCAATCTCCGTGATCGATTTGCAGGGAACCTGGCTTGTCGATACCTCGGCGCGCAGCGCTATGCGCGATAGAATTACCAGCTTTGCGCGCGCGTCGAATCCAGCAACATCTTCAGTCGGATCGGCCTCTGCATAACCCAGAGACTGAGCCTCTTTCAGCACGGGCGCAAAATCGTCGCCGTCTTCCATCTTGCTCAGAATGAAGTTGCAGGTTCCGTTCAGAATACCTTCAATGCGGGTGATGCGATCGCCGGCCAGTCCCTGCTGCAAACCGGGAATGACGGGCACGCCGCCGGCAACTGCCGCGCCATAAAACAGATGACAGCCTTTGCTGCGGGCGAGCTGGTCGAGGGCAATTCCATGCTCGGCAATCAGTTTTTTATTGGCGGTGACGACAGACTTGCCGGCTTCAACCGCCCGCCGCACCCACTCGCCCGCCGGATCAAGCCCACCGGCAAGCTCCAGCACTACGTTCACCGGCGACGAGAGCACATCTTCAATCGTCTCCGTCCAGGTGACGCTCGACGGAACCCAATCTACGCGCTTCCGCGATACATTGCGATTGAAGATATGGGTCAGCTCTACGCCCTCAGGCTTCGAGTCGCAGAGAATGCGCGCCACCGAGCTGCCGACCGTTCCAAACCCAAGGATCGCTATTCTCATCTTCGCCGCCAGCGCATCGGACACTCGTTCAGACTCTCCTGTATTGTTTGAGTTGAAATGTAACTGACATCATCTTATCGGAAGCAGACTTAACGACCGTTGCAAGATCTAAGCGCCACGGCGAACTGTTCCCGGCTCATTTTCTGCCACCTCGGGACGATGGATGGCGTCCCGTTCCGCGGAGGCAATCGGAATCCGCACCTCAGCCTGACATCCGATTGCGTCCATGCGGTTTCGCACCTCTAGCGATCCGCCATGCGCTTCTGCGATCTGCCGCGCCAATACCAGGCCTACGCCGGTGCCGCTCTTCTTCGTCGTGTAAAACGGGACAAACAGGTTGCCGGGATTTGTCAGTCCTGGCCCATTATCTTCAATCACAATTGACACCATATCGCCGGCGCTGCGGCTGCGAATCGTCACCGCCGGCTTGCTGATCAGGCCTGCCTCTTCGCGCTCATTCACTGCGGCGTCTACGGCGTTCTTTACCAGGTTAATCAGCAGCTGCTCCATCTGGTCCGGATCGGCCACTAGATTCACTGGCTGCACGTCGCGAACCTCGACCGTCAACCGTGTCTCCAGCCCGGCGACACGGTCGAGCAGTTCGGGAAGTGGCACGCGCTTCAGCGTAGGAGCAGGGAGCGTGGCTAATTGCCGGTAAGCCTGGACGAATCGATTCAAAGACTCGGCGCGGCTTTCAATCACATTCAGTCCGCGCTCAAAATGCGCTGCGCTCTCAGGGGGCATTTGCAAGATGCGCGAGCGCAGGCTCCCGGCAATCGACTTGATCGGCGCGAGCGAATTGCTCAGCTCATGCCCCAAAACCCGAATCAGCCTGCGCCATGCCAGCCGCTCTTCCTCGCGCAGGGCGCTGCTTACATCAGAGAGCACCAGCAGCGTGTGCGGAACACCGTGCTGGCGAAAGGTGCTGCGCCGCACCATCCAGCGAGCCTGCTGCCCCTGGTCTTCGATCATGGTGATGCCCTCGTCGGCCTCATCCAGAATTTTGCGGAGACCCAACTCGTCTGCGGTTCGCCCCAGATCGCGCGCGGCCATCAGATGCAGTACGCGCTCCGCCGCAGGATTTACCACTCGCAGCGCGCTCTGTTCATCGAAGGCAAGCACAGGCGAATCCATTTCGAGGATCACCCGCCGAAGCAGCGCGACGGCTTCGAGCGCGCTCAACCGCTGCGACTGCATGGCGTCGGCCAGTTGGTTGATCTCAATCGCAAGTTCTCCCAGCGAATCCTGCGGCGTCGTTCCGCGCGCGCGGAACGAGAAATCCTCCTCGCGCAATGCTGCTACCACATTGGCCAGTGTCTGCAGCGGCCGCACAACCTGTTCTAAAAAAATTGACGCTACCAGCAGCACCACCAAAGCCAGCGTCGTCAGCGAACCAACAATGAGAGAAAGAGAAACGTGCTCGATCCAGAGCAAAGTGGCAGAGAGCACAAATATCGGAACGCAAAGGGAAGTGATCAGAAACTTTATCTTGGTCTCGAAGCTGAATCCCTCGCGCGGGATTTTGCTTGTGGCCGCCGTTCTCCTATGGTTCTGATCGCGTCTGTTCCTAGATGCCATACTTCTCCATCCGCCGGTACAAAGCGCCGCGGCTCAAGCCGAGCGCCTCGGCAGCCTGGCTCACGTTGCCATTGGCGCGAGTCAGTGCCTTGCGGATGAGAATACTCTCTACAGACTCCAGGCTCATGTCTTCAAGTGCCTGGCTTGATGCCCGGGTCTGGTTCAGTCCCAGGTCGGACGCTTCGATTCTGTTTCCACGCGCCATCAACACAGCGCGTTCAATCGTGTGGTCAAGCTCACGCACGTTGCCCGGCCACGCATGTTGCAACATCACCTGCAAGGCCGAAGGGTCGATGCCTTCCATCTGCTTGCGATAGCGCGACGCATACCGGTTCAGAAAATGGGCCGCCAGCAGCGGGATATCTTCGCGACGGTCTCGCAGCGGCGGCAGGTGAATCTCGACCGTGTTGAGGCGAAACAACAGATCACCGCGGAAGCGGCCCTGCTCTACTTCGACATGCAGGTCAGCATTGGTGGCGGAGAGCACGCGCACGTTCACGCGCCGCGTCTTCGATGAGCCGACGCGCTCCATCTCGCCGGTTTCGAGCACGCGCAGCAGCTTCGCCTGCTGACGCATGGGCACGTTGGCAATCTCGTCGAGGAAGAGCGTCCCGCCATCGGCCAGTTCAAAGCGTCCAATGCGCTCTGTGCGCGCGTCCGTAAAAGCACCCTTCACATGGCCGAACAGTTCGCTTTCGAATGTGCCTTCCGGCAACGCGCCCGTATTGACGGCAACCAACGAGCGTGTAGCACGCTGCGACAATCCGTGCAGCATCTGCGCCACGACCTCTTTGCCCGTCCCATGCTCGCCGGTAATCAGAACGTTGGCGTCTGAAGGCCCGATACGCGTGACCGTGCTGAGCACCGGCTGCATCGCGGGAGCGGTCGCAATCAGGTCGGGCAGGTTCTGGCCACGCAGCATGCGGTTCTCGGCTTCCAGCCGATACGCGCGCTTGACTGCGTTGTGGAGATCGATCTGCGTGCGCAGGATGGTCAGCAGCCGGGCATTGTCCCAGGGCTTGGGAATAAAGTCGCGCGCGCCGCGCCGCATTGCTTCCACGGCAACCTCGACATTCGCCCAGGCGGTCATCACGATGATAGGAACATGGCTGTCGAGCGCCTTGATCTGCGTCAGCAGGTCCAGGCCCTCCTTGCCGGAGGTTGTGTCCCGCGTATAGTTCAGGTCCACCAGAAGTGCGTCAAACGAGCCGCTCTGCAGCGCCTCCAGCACCATCATGGGCGAGCGCGCTTTTTCTACCAGGAAGCCTTCCGGCTCCAGCAGCAGCTCCAACGCATCCAGAATATGAGGCTGGTCGTCTGCGATTAAGACGCGCGGAGCGTATGGAACGGTGATGCCGTTCTCTGCTCCGCCGAGTTGTGATGTCGAGGCCATCAAAGACCTGAGTATAGCTGCCTTCAGCAGTTATGGCTGCATGTGGGTTACGACTCCGCTCTTCGCGTCGTCAATGGAAACGTCCATACGGTCGAGCGTAAAGCCGGTAGCCTGGTCAATGTAGACTTTTGCTTTTTCAAATGCGCTCTCGGCAACTGCCAGCGTTGATTCGGCCACGGCGAGGGCTTGCTCGCTGGTGAGCGTGTCATATGCGGATATGGCTCCGAGCTGTTGTTCTTGCTTGGAGATGTCGAAGGTCTTCTGCGCAAGATCGCGGGCCTTCTGGGCCGCAGTGACGCGAGCCTGGGCCTGTAGGAGCGCGTATTGTGAATTGCGGACATCGAACAGAATGTTCTTTTTCTGCTGCTCGTAAGTTAATTCTCTCTGCCGATAATCGAGCACGGCGCGGAACTGGTCAGCCTTGGCGACGCGGTTGCGGAGGGTGACATTGAGCGAGAAGCCAACCTGATATTCGGGCGAGGAGTAATTGAATGTGTCCTTAAAGGCCCCGGCAAAATCCGTAGGGAGAGTGGTGCTGCAATCGATGGCCTGCGAGTCGCAAACAGGGTTCGTCAGACCGCCAAAGCCGGCACCGATGAACTGCCCGTAGAGCGAAAGTCTGGGCAGCAGCTCGTTTTTGATGGTCTTAAGGTTGTTCTGCGCGATCTGCATGGCGATTTGATCTTCAGAGACGTCAGGGCGGTTCTTTTCGGCTTCGGCAATGAGCTGATCGATGGGCTCTGTTGCCTTAGGGTCGGGTGAGCCCATGAGATCGAGTGGAATGACCGGCATGTCGGCCAATGCAGGATCTTCAATGGTCTTGGTGAGCGCGTTTTTAATAAGAAGTTCGTTCAGCCTGAGCGTCGCTCTGGCAACGGTAAGATCGCCTTCGGCGGAGGCCACGGCGGCCTGGTCCTTCAAGACCTGCATAGCGGGGATGGCCTGCAACTGCAACTGTTTCTGATCGTCGGAGAGAGTTTCGTTGGCGTAGGCCAGAGAACGCTCCTTGATCTGGGCGTCCTGGTAGGCGCTCACGAGGTCCCAGTAGATGTTTTCGACCTGGGAGATGGTGGCGATGGTCTGTGCCCTGAAACCGAGGTCGGTAAGCTGGAGATTCTTTCGAGCAATGTGCATGAAGCGCTGGTTCGTAGCGAGTCCAAAACCTTGCAGTAGCGGCTGGTTGATCGTGAAATTGAAATTCGTGGTGAGCTGAGGGCTGAGGATGTTATAGATGCTGTTCGTGGTCTGGCGAAGACCGTAGTCAACGACCGTAAAGTTTGTGCCGAGCGAAAATGCCTGCGAGTAGCTGGATGCGAGCTCGATCGTGTTTTGTTTTAAGATGGGCACTCCGAACTGAGCTTTATTGACCTGGGCGAGCGTGGTGTGGTCGACGAAGCCCTGCACGCCAAGCTGCGGATCGAAAGAGGGGATGGAAGCGCCATTGCCAAGGGTTGAGGTGACGAGGCCGCCGGCACCGGCCGCTGTTGCTCCGCTGCTTGAACCACCTCCGCCGCCCGCCCCGGATGCACTGAAGCCGCCCTGCGTTCCCTGCGCGATGGCGGTGTTTACGCCGTTAGCGGCGCCTCCTGCTTTGGTGCGCAGCAGGTCGGCCTGGGCAATAGGCAGGTTGTAGCGGAAATAAGCGAGGTCGAGATTGTTCTCAAGCGCCAGAGCAATGGCGTCGCGGAGCGAGAGGTAGAGTTTGCCGTCGCGTTCCAGGCTTTGGAGACGCGGCGAGTTTGTCAGATTGATCGGCGGCACAGTGCTAGGCATATATGGCGCAAACGGATTACGCGAGTGCGGCAGCTCAATATGAAACGGAGCCTGCTGCCCCACCGGCTGAACTTGTTGCGCTTGCTGGACTTGCTGAGCAATGCTGAGCGGCGCTGGTTGTTGCTGCGCCTTACCTGGAGCATCGGGCATGGACGTCGCACTTTGTTGTGATGACGCTGGTTGTTGCTGTTGTGAAGATGTGGCCGTTTGCGCCAGGGTATTTGAAGAAACGAGGCAGCAAAGAGCAACCGCCGCCAACTGCTGCTGAACCCGGAACCCGCTCTTCACGATGCGCTCACCTCCGCGCCCAGTTCCGGATTTGCCGTGTCTTTCACCATCCAGCCATCGCGGACTTCGATAATGCGGCTGCCATACGCGGCGTTCACTTCCGAATGCGTCACCTGAACGATCGTGGTTCCCTGCTGATTCAGTTCGCGGAAAAGCTCCATGATCTCCTTTGCCTGGCTTGAATGCAGATTGCCCGTCGGCTCATCGGCCAGCAATAGCGCGGGTTTATGAATCACTGCGCGCGCAATTCCCACCAGTTGCTGCTGGCCGCCGGAAAGCTGCGACGGGTACAGATCTTTCTTGCCTACGATCTGAAAGTGATCCAGCGTGTCAGCGACCAGTCCCTGACGCTCTGCGCGTGGAATGTCTTTATAGGAGAGCGGCAGGTCGATGTTCTCCTGCACTGTCAGGTCATCGAGCAGGTGATAGCTCTGGAAGACCATGCCGACGTTCTTCTTCGCCAGCTCCGCGCGCTGCCTGCGGTTCATCTTGTGCACCGGCTGGTCGTTAAACCAGTACTCGCCCAGCCACTGATCGTCGAGCAGCGCCAGCACGTTCAGCAGCGACGACTTGCCCGCGCCCGAAGGCCCCATGATGGTAAGAAAATCGCCTTCCCGGATCGTGAGATTGATGCGGCGCAGCACCCACGTCTGCCCCGCTCCCGTCTTGTAGCTGCGTTCTATATTCTTCAGTTCAATCATGGAGTTTTCACTTCCTGCTGCATGCAAAGCTCCGGATATCATTCGGCGCTGAGCCAGGAACCCGCAATGCAACAATACGCACAACTCTTGGCAAATCGCACGACTTTTGCAGGCAATGACCGGCTGCATGCATTCCGCGCACTCCTGCCCGCAATGCAAATCACTGCCTTGAATATCGGTTTAACGCGCTTCCAGCACCTGTTCGAGCGCATCTCCCTCGGCCACGACCTTGCCGTCAAAGAGATGGATGTTCCGCTCGGCATGGCGCGCAAAGCGAGGATCGTGGGTCACCATCACAATCGTTGCGCCATCCTTGTGCAGGTTCTGCAGCAGCTCCATAACTGCTTCGCCATTGCGTGAATCCAGGTTTCCGGTAGGCTCGTCAGCCAGCAGGATCGAAGGCGAACCCGCCAGCGCGCGCGCCACAGCCACGCGCTGCTGTTGACCGCCGGAGAGCTGCGAAGGATAGTGCTTCATGCGGTGCGCCATGCTGACGCGCTCCAGCGATTCCTGCACCCGGCGCTTGCGCTCCGCCGCCGACATGCCGGTGCGGTAGGTGAGCGGCAGCTCGACGTTCTCATAGACCGTGAGGTCGCCGATCAGGTTGAAGCTCTGGAAGATGAAGCCGATCTCCTGATTGCGGATGCGCGAGCGCTGCGCGAAGTTCAGGTTTTCGACCGCATGCCCGTTCAGCAGGTACTTGCCCGCCGTCGGCGTATCGAGCAGCCCGATAATCGAGAGCAGCGTCGACTTGCCGCAGCCCGAGGGCCCCTGCATCGCGACGTACTCTCCCTTGTTGACGGTGAGATGAATCCCCGAAAGCGCATGCGTTTCGATCTCGTCCGTGTAGAAGACCTTCGTCAGACCCTCGATGTTGATCAACGACTGCATATTCTCCATGTCTACCTCGCTCCTCGCTTTTTCCGCTTACTCCAATCGAACTTTATCGGTATTGTCATAGCGCGACATATCCGAAAGAATCACCCGGTCGCCTTCCTTCAGACCATCCAGAATCTGGATCTGCGTGACCGAGGCCTTGCCCACCTTCACCTGCACCCGCGTCGCCGTCTTGCCATCGGGATCGTACTTGAACAGGCTGATCGTGCTGTCCGGATTCCCGAAGGCCGGACGCCCGACATACAGCACATCCTTCAGGCGCTGCAAATCGATCGTCCCGTCTACACTCAACTGCGGAACCGCACCCGGCGGCAGGGGCCCATCAAGCTTTACGTCAACCGTGCGCGTTCCGTTCACTACTGCCGGATCAATTCTTGTCACATGCCCCGGAACGATGCCGTTGTGGGTATCGATTTCCGCCGGCTGATCGAGCAAAATGTCGTGGGCCTGGGTCTCGGCGATCTTCAATTGGGCCTTTAACTGGTTCGGAACCACCACCGTCGCCAGCGTCGTTCCCGGAGCCACATGCGTGCCCACGCCCAGGGTCGTCGTCTGGTCGCCGGTGGCCGTCTGCTGTCCCAGAGAGGTCAACACGCCGTCGATGCCGGCGCGTACCTCCAGTGCCGCCTTCTGGTCCTGCTTCAATTGCAGCATCGCCTTGTCCTGGTCGATCTTTGCCTGCTGCACATCGAGTTGCGTCTGGATCGCCTTCTGATTGATATCAATCTGAGCGATAGAAATCTTGTTCTGCGTGGTCAGCGCTTCCGCGGAAGACTGCGACTTGCTGTAATCAAGCCCGCTGATCACGCCAAGGTCGTAGCGTTTCTTGTCGATCTGCGCCTGCAATTCCGCCTGGCTGTAATTCGAGCTCACCATCGCGGCAGCGACTTTCTTGTCCATCAGGGCGCTCTCGAGCGTTGCCTGCAGGTTGTGATAAGCCACCTCATCGGACTTCAACTGAAGCTGGGCCGTGAGCAGTTCCTGGTCCAATTCAGGATCGGTCAGGTCCATCAGAATCGTGTCCGGAGTCACCTTGGTTCCCGGCAGAACGCGGATGCTGGTCACCGTGGCTTCCGTCTGCGCGGGTATCAGCCGGATGCTCTCTTCGCTGGGAACCAGAGTTCCCAGTCCGCGCACCTGCACAATCATCGGGCCGCGCTTGACCGTATCCGGCCAGACAGTGCTGGCATCTACCGAGGGAGCAGCGGGCTTCAGCCGGTACACAGCCGCAGCCGCAGCCGCGACCACAACAAGGCCAATCGCGCCGATGACAATCTGCCGGCGTATCTTTTTCTTCCTTATGTCTGGGCGAGCGATATCCATCGACTAGAAGTATTGCAACTATCACGCCAATGCTGGCTTCCCGCTTAAGCTTTTGGATTCAATCGCTTGTAGGGTCAGGTCATTGTGCCTCAGCGGTGCGGTATGGTCATTTCCGGAACCATGTGTCCGTTTTCGGACAACTACGCCAGATAACCGCGGTAAGAACTAAAGGCTCAATAGATCAATTTGAGAGAAAACTGAATCTGCCGCGAATTCCCCGCCGTCTTGCTGATCTCGCCGAAGCCCGAGCCCTTGATCGTGTTCGTGGGCAGGCCCATGTTCACAATGTTGAACAGGTTGAAGAACTCCGCCCGGAACTGCAGGTCCATCAACTCAATCCCGCTCTTGCGCGTCCCGAAGGGCGTGTCCTTGATCATGGCGAAGTCGTAGTTGTAATACGCCGGCCCGCGAAAGGTATTGCGCCCGAGCGCACCGAAACGGCCGCTGTTCGGGCCTGTTCCACCGGGCAGATTGACCGGGATATAGAAGAACGAAGCGTTCGCCGCGCCCAGTCCGAAGTAGTCTTCGCGTACTTTGCGTGCCGTCGATAAATCTGGTTTGCCAATCTGGTCCGGCCGGTCTGTTCCGTTTGAGCCTGCGTCCGTTTGCTGAATTCCGGAGTATACGGTAAACGGCGAGCCGCTGGTGATCGTCGAGATGCTCAGCAGTTCCCACCCCCGGGTGATCTTTTTGCTTAACATCGCAAGAAAGTCCGCGCTGTCGAGGTGCATGTCCTCCGCCACACTCAGGCTGAAGGCATGCGCCACGTCAAAGTTCGACGGTCCTTTCTCGGGATGCGTATCAAATGGGTTCTGCGGAGCAAACTGCACAACCGCGCCTGTCGATCCCGTTCCGCCGCCAATTACGCCGCTCACGTCATCCAGCGACTTCGACCACGTGTAGCTCGCCTGCACCCCAGGACCGCCATGCGGGAATGTTCCAGACAGCGAAGTCTGGAGGGCGTGATATGTCGAATGCGATGACTTCTCCACGACATTTTCCACGCCGAAACCGCCAATCACGTTGCCCGCGCTGTCGAATTGCGTAAACGGCGCGTACTCAGGACCCGCACCCGCAAATCCATTTGGAAACGTAATGCGAGGCAGCTTCACGCCTGCCGTGCCTACATAACCGGCATTAGCGGTGATGTTCCCAAATTGCCGTTCCAGCCCCAGCGCCCACGTGTCCAGCCATCCGTTTCCGAAAGCTCTGTCAATCCCGCTAAGATTCAGCGGCGTGATCTGATGGCCTGGGGCAAGCGCCGCCATGTCCTGCTCATAACGGTTCACATCGAGAACGGTATTCGCAGGCACATCTTTCGTATTGCCGCTGGCAAAGATGTCCTGCCCGGAAGGCGTGTAGGCACGCGGCAACTCATCGGGCGTAATCTCAAAACCGTAATGGAACTGCGCGCCCGGCGCGGCACTCAGGTGCGGATAAATCACGAACGGCGTCGACCCGGTCAGCAAATTGTCCTGCCAGATATTCGGCGGAATCACCATCATCGCTCCGCCCGCACGCACGTGCAGCTTCTCCGTAGCGCGCCAGTCAAGCTGTACCCGCGGCTCAAAGCCGTCGTAATTCGTCTGGTATCCCGGCTGCGGATTCACCAGAAATTCCTGCTGATATCCCGTCGCCGTCTTCGTGGTCAGAAAACTCGAAGTGCGCTTCGCCCGTTCCGTAATCGGCGTATACACGTCATAGCGCAAGCCATAGTCCAGCACAAAGCGGTCATTGATCTTCCAGGTGTCCTGCACATAGAAAGCAAAATTACCGCGATTGATCGCCGCCGGCCCGATGTGGTCACCGCCAGAAAAATAAGGCGGAGCCACCGCCACGTTGTAAGAAAACGGAGTTCCCGTCAGCAGCCCTGACAGCGTGTCCGGCAGCGGATCGCCCACATTTACGTTATGCGCCCCGCTCTGCGAAAGTATCTCGACCGGTGAATACGCTGTGCCGCCGCCAAAGTCATATTCGTTGTTCGGGCTGATGCCGAAATAGGTTGTATCGCGATTCAGCCGGATCTCGCCGCCGAACTTCCATGCATGCTCGCCCGCGATGTAAGAAAAATTCTGCCGCGCCTGAAGAAGATTCCCATACGCCTGCATCACCGAACCGCCGGCAGAGTTGAAAGCCTCAAACAGCCCATCATTGAACTTCACCGCCGGGTCCGTATGGTTCGGTGTCGGAAAGCCCGGCGTCGAGCGCGTAAAGCTGATCGATGAATCAAACGAATACTGCGGCGAAACCGCGCGCGAATACGTCAACACCCCATTGCGTTGGTGGTCCTTGTATTCCACCCCGAAGCTTGGATCAATCGCCGTCTGATCGGGATTGGTCGTCGGCCCGGTCAGATTGTCCCAGGTGAACCGCGCCAATAGCTGCGACTTCTCATCTACCTTCTGATCGATGCGAAGCGAAAACTGGTTCGCATTCGTAACGACATTCGAGGAAGTCGCATAGGTATGCGGACCATACGGCCCCTGCGGATAATTCGGCAGTGGATACCGCGCCAACACACGCGCCATCTGCGAATCCACTGGAACATACAGCGTATCGCCTGGAAATGCACTCGTATCCAGCCCTGAACGCTCCTCCGCCGTAGGCACAGCCAGAATCTGCGTCGTTCCCAACGCTTGCCGAAAGCCCTGGTACTGCCCGAAGTAGAACGTTTTCCCGCGCCCGTCGTAAAGATGCGGGATCACCACCGGGCCGCCATTCGTAAATCCAAATTCATTGCGCCGGAACGGAGGAATTCTTCCATGCGTGGGATGATCGAAATAATTCCGCGCATCGAGCGCAGAGTTGCGCAGAAACTCAAAGACCGACCCATGAAAACCGCTTTTGCCTGATCGCGTGACGATGTTCGTAAAGCCGGCAGCGCCACGCCCGATCTCAGCCGGCATCCATCCGGAGCTCGATTGGATGCCCTCGACCGCATCCACGTTGAAGTTCGTGAAGGTGCCGCCTCCCATCTCCGGATCGCTGGTGTCGGATCCGTCCATGGCAAACGTCGCTTCCACGCCGCGCTGCCCGTTGATGGCGAACTGCTGCGTAAAATTCGTCGCGCCATTCGTGTCGGTCATGGTGCCCGCCGCCAGCAACAGGAGCGTGCTGAAGTCGCGCTTGTTCAGGGGCAGCTCGCTTACGGCGCGGCTTGAAAGCTGCTCGCCGCCCGTCGCCTGTGCCTGCTTTTGTTCCTCAATAAGCGTGATGAGTCCCTGATCCGATAACGTAATCAATACAGTTACATTATTCGCGGCGGGCTGAATCGGCTGGGCGTAGTTGAAGGCCTTGCCGTTAACCTCAACAGCAAGGCGGTAGCTCACGGAAGGGAGATTTAGAAACGCAAAGCTGCCGTCCGGAGCTGTGACCACCGCTTGTCTGTGCCCCGCGGCCGCAAGCCACACGGTAGCTCCAGCAATGGGTTCGCCGCCGGAATTGCGCACTACTCCGCCCCATTGCGAAACAATGCCGGTCTGCTGAGTCCATGCAACAGTGTGAAGAACAACGAACAAGAGAAATTCCAATAGCGCAGGGAGAGTTGTTCTTATAGCAGCTTTCGAGCAGACTACAGTCAAAGAGCGTTACCTGTTCCTCGGAGATGGTGCAGAAAGCGCTTACACTGCACAAATGCCCATTATATGGAGATACCTGCCCAGGCGGACAAGGGTTGGACGAGCCGCATGAAATGGGGTGTCGTGCGCCCATGAATTACCGGCGAGTCGTTACACTACCCTCATGCTCCGCGAAACAGCCATGCAGGTCTCGCCCATTACACTCGAAGGCAATCTCGTCCGCCTTGAACCGCTCAGCATCGACCACTTCGCCGCGCTCGCGAAGATCGCGTTTGAACCTGATATCTGGCGATGGATGACCGACCGCATGGAATCGGAAGACGATCTGCGCCGCTATATCCAGACAGGGGTCGATGCCGCAAGCGCAGGCACGGCCATGCCGTGGGCGACGCGCTCAAGAAAAGACAACCGCATCATCGGCTCGACCCGCTTCGCAGATATTCAGACCGCGCACCGCACACTGGAAATCGGCTGGACATGGATGCATCCCGACTATCAACGCACCGGCATCAACGTCGAAGCCAAATATCTGCAGCTTTGTCACGCCTTCGAAGTGATGGGCGCCCGCCGCGTGGCCTTCAAAACACATCACCACAATCTGAAATCACAAGCCGCCATCCAGGCCCTCGGCGCAAAGCCGGAAGGCGTCTTCCGCAACCACGTCATCATGCCCGACGGCAGCCCGCGCCACAGTCACTGGTACAGCATCATTGCCGAAGAATGGCCCGAAGTGAAAGCACGCTTAGATGAACGCATGCGAAAGCAGGCTCCACGGTAGGCACGAAAATGTGCGCCCCATCCTGTCGCGCACTTTGCGACAGGATGGGAAATTACAAATCTATACAAGAAATCTTTACTGCTTTGCCGTAGCTTGCGCTTCCAGCTTCTGCACCTTGCTGTGCTTCGTCGAGTAGGTGAAGTAAATCACCAGCCCAACAACTAGCCAGATGCTCACCACAATCCAGGTCAGCGTCGGCAGGTTCGCTATCAGGTAAAGCGCGCTTACGATGCCGCATATCGGCACGAGCGGCACCAGCGGCGTCTTGAAAGGCCGCTCCATATGAGGATGCCGCACGCGCAGAATCCACACACCCGCCGAGACAATTGCGAACGCGAGCAGTGTGCCCATGTTCACCATCGCGCTCAGCTTGTCAATCGGCAGCAGGGCCGGAAGAAAAGCCACAATCGTGCCGACGATGATGTTCGAGATCCACGGCGTACGGAACTTGGGATGAATCGCGCTCGCCCACTTCGGCAGTAGTCCGTCACGCGACATGGAATAGAAGACGCGCGACTGCCCCAGCAACATGACGAGCATGACTGTCCCGAGGCCAAATACCGCGCCGATCTTCACCAGAATGCCGCCCCAGCTCACACCGGTTGCATCGATTCCAATCGCCACCGGTTCGGCCACGTTCAGCGCCTTGTAGCTCACCAGTCCCGTCAGCGTCAACGAAACGGCAATATAAAGAATCGTGCAGATCACCAGCGATCCAAGAATGCCGATTGGCATGTCGCGCTGCGGGTTCCTTGCCTCCTGCGCTGCCGTCGACACCGCATCAAATCCGATATACGCAAAGAAAACCGAAGCCGCGCCCGCGGCAATGCCGCTGATGCCAAACTCCCCCGGTCCTGCCTTCGGGGGAATGAAAGGATGCCAGTTCATCCGTGCTATGTCAGGATGCTGCAGCAGGAATCCGATGCCAAGGAAGAGAAAGACAAATACAACGCCAACCTTCACGAACACGATTGCAGAGTTGAGATTGGCCGATTCCTTGATGCCGCGCACCAGCACCGCCGTCACCACCGCAATCGCGACGAAAGCGACCAGGTTGAAGACACCCGTCACATGTGGCATTCCGGATGTATCCGTCACACCCATTGGAAGCGACATAAACGGCATCCAGCGACCGTGATAGAGATACAGCACGTTACCGTAAGTCGTCGTAAACCGCGCCAACGAAGCCGAAGGCGTAAGCCCGATCTGCTCCAGCAGGCTCAGAAAATATCCAGCCCAGCCGGAAGCCACGGTCGCCGCGCCGAAAGCGTATTCAAGGCACAGGCACCAGCCAATGATCCACGCCACCAACTCACCCAGTGTCGCATATCCATAGGTGTAAGCCGACCCGGCAATCGGAATCAGCGAAGCGAACTCCGCATAGCAAAGCCCGGCAAAAGCGCAGGTAATGCCCGCAAGCACAAAGCTCAGTGCAATCGCAGGTCCCGCGTGCAGCGCCGCCGCCTGCCCGGTGAGCACGAAGATGCCCGCTCCAATCACGGCTCCAACGCCGAGTGTAATCAGGTTCACCGGCCCCAGCGACCGCTTGAGTGTGTGCTCTCCCTCTTCGCCGGCCTCAGCCTTCAGCGTTGAAATCGGTTTGACAGCTAACAAATTAGGCATCTAAAAGCGCGTTCCTTCCAGGGAAATCAATTCTGAATCAATCCGCTACGGCCTGCCCGCGGCGCGACCACACGGCGAATACCGGAATCCCGAGCAGTACAATCAACAGGCCCGGCCATGTGAATTGCGGCTTGTAGCGCAATAATACGACACATATCCAAGCCGCCATACCGATATAAATCGCCGGTAGAACCGGATATCCTACCGCACGATAAGGACGTTCGGCATCCGGCCTGCGCCTGCGCAGCACAAACAGGCAGGCAATCGTCAAAATGTAGAAGAGCAGTTCCGTGCAAATAATATAGTCCAGCAACTGGCTGTACGAGCCTGTCAGGCACAGAAAACACGTCCACACCGCCTGAATCACCAGCGCCGCCACCGGCGTCTTGTAGCGCGGATGCAGCCTGCTCGTCGACTTGAAGAACAGCCCGTCGCGGCTCATCGCGTAGTACACGCGAGCCCCGGCCAGAATCAATCCGTTCGCGCAACCAAAAGTCGAGATCAGAATCGCGCCCGCCATCAGGATCGCGCCGCCATTCTGGAAAATCTGCTGCAGAGCCGCCGTTGCCACGCGGTCTTCCGCGGCATACTGAATCCCACGCGCAAATGCCGTAGCCCCATGAGGATCGCCATGCAGCGGCAGCGCGAACAGGTAAACGAAATTCGCTGCCACATAGAGCGAAATCACGATCACCGTGCCCAGCACAAGCGAGAGCGGCAGGTTGCGCTTTGGGTTGCGAATCTCGCCAGCGGTGAAAGTCACGTTGTTCCACGCGTCGGCAGAGAACAGCGACCCGGTCTGCACGACAGCGAGCACCGCCAGCAGGCCCACCATCGCAATCGGTCCGCCCACACCCACCTGCACCGGATGTAGCGCGTGCCACGAAGCACCCTGCCAGAAGTTATGACCGAAATTGGCCGCAATCGCCGCAGGATTCCGCCCGAACAAAAATCCCAGAACCACCAGCCCCAGCAGCGCCGCCGTCTTCGCCGTGGTAAAGACGTTCTGCACCAGCGCGCCCAGCCGCACGCCGAGAATATTGATCCCGGTCAGCAGCAGCACAATGATGATGCCCGTGAGATTGGCCGTATTCAGGCCAATCTCCATATTTCCCAGCACCATCGGCCCTAGTTTGAGAGCGGGAACATGTCCCAGATGCAGCAGCCAGTGCGACGACGAAATCGCAGGGAAGAAGACGCCAAGAAACTTGCCGAACGCGACAGCGACCGCGGCAATCGTCCCGGTCTGAATAACAAGAAAAAGCGTCCACCCAAAAAGAAAGCCCCACATGGGGCCAAGCGCTTCTCGCAGATAAACGTATTGTCCGCCCGCCGACGGCATCATGGCCGCCAGCTCGCCATAGCTGAGCGCGCCGATAATCGTCATCACCGCGGTCACCAGCCACGCGCCAATCAGCAAAGCAGGCGACCCGACGCCGCGGCTGATCTCCGCCGGAACGATAAATATCCCCGAGCCAATCATCGAGCCGACAACAATCGCCGTCGAGCTGAACAGCCCAAGCCGCTGCACCAGATGCGGAGCAGCATGCGCTTGTGTTGGAGAGGGTCGGGTACTCGTGATCACTTGTTGTTTGTTCTACCGGAAAATACGGAGAAAGTCTTTTGCTATTTTCGCAGAATCTTTACCTGGACCAAACATCGCTGAAATCACAGCGACGGAATCCGCGCCCGCATCCAGCACCGCCCGCGCATTCTCAAGCGTAATTCCCCCAATCGCCACCAGCGGCTTGTCGGTAAGCGCCCGCGCCTCGCGCAGACCTTCGAGGCCAACCACAGGATCGGGATTCAGCTTCGACGAAGTAGCAAACACCGGCCCGATGGCGATGTACTCGATGGGCTGCTGCGCCGCAACCTCAATTTGTGCAGGGTTATGCGTCGATACGCCGACGATCCTGTCCGGCCCGACAATCGCACGTGCGGCGGCCGGAGACAGATCCTCCTGCCCCACATGCACACCATCGAAACTCGCATACACGACAAGCTCAGGATTGTCATTCATGATGAGCCTAAGCGCATCTGGAGCGGCGGCTCTGACCACAGCCGCATCTGCCAGAATTTCTGCATCGCTGCCCCGCTTATTCCGATACTGCAGCAGAGTAACGCCCGCATCTGCCAATTCAGAAACGAGGCTCGTCAAGTATGCACTCCGCTCGTGCACGGGCAGGAACGAGGCATCCAGAATGGGATAGAGTGGCGGAAATTCGGCGGCCATGCGAATGTAGACTCCGGTTAATTGTTCTCCTGATTCAGGTATTGAGTTTATCGCCGTTGGTTGATTTGGGCGCTGAACCGCATCACGGTTCACGTCGAGATTGAATATCAAAATATTTATACTGACCTCTTCGACGGATCGGATTGACATGTCTCTGCAAATCATTCACTTTCTTTTGGCGAGCTTCGCTCTCATGTCACCCGCAGCGCAGGCACCTTCCGGAATTCCGAGAGAACTGGCGCGTGAGCGCGCGGCCAATGTCTCCGACCTGCGATATGCCCTTCACTACACGCTGGTACCGCACAGCGGCCAGACAGAGGCTACAGAGTCCCTGCAGTTCCGGCTCAAGGAGGACAACGCTCCGCTCCTGCTCGATTTTCGCGATGGACGCATAAGCCTGCTTAAGGTAAACGGCAGACCGGTTGACCCGGTTGAGAGCAACGGCCATCTCATCCTGGCTGCGTATGATCTGCGCGCCGGCGAGAACGAACTGGAGATTCACTTCACCGCCAATGTCGCTCCCGCGGAGAAGGCGATTACGCGGTTTGAGGACCGCGACGATGGCTCCGAGTACATCTACACGCTTTTTGTGCCGATGGACGCCAGCATGGCATTTCCCTGCTTCGACCAGCCGGACCTGAAGGGTCGCTTTCAACTGACCGTGACCGCGCCGGCTGAGTGGACTGTGATCTCGAATACTGCTCCAGTTGAGAAGGGCACGCTCGGCGGCGGACAGGCACAGACGACTTTCGGCGAGACGCACCCGATCAGCACGTACCTCTTTGCATTTGCCGCCGGGCCGTTTGTAAAAGTACATTCAGTGCAGGGATTGCCGAATCTGTACGTGCGCAAATCCAAGGCACAGGCCGCGATCAGCGAGGCGCCCGCCGTACAGCAGATGGCCGCAGATGGAATCCGCTATCTTTCGGATTACTTCGCGCAGCCGTTTCCCTTTCCAAAATACGATATGGTGCTGATCCCTGGCTTTGCATACGGCGGCATGGAGCATGCTGGAGCTACCTTTCTGCGCGAGGAGTCGGTGTTGTTCAGAACCGCGCCGACGGCAACTAATCTGCTGAACCGCGATGTGCTGGTGCTGCATGAATTAACCCACCAGTGGTTTGGCGACTTCACCACCATGCGCTGGTTCGACGATTTATGGCTCAAGGAAGGCTTTGCGCAATACATGGCCTACCAGGTGCTTGCAGCGCTGCGGCCCAATGACGCGATATGGAAGCGGTTCTACGAAGCCATCAAGCCCGCCGCGTATGCGATTGACGAAACACAGGGCACGACGCCGATCTATCAAGACATCCCCAACCTGAAAGACGCAAAGTCAGCCTACGGAGCGATTGTGTACTCCAAAGCTCCGGGCGTGCTGAAGCAACTGGCATTTGTGCTGGGGCAGGATAACTTCCGCAAAGGGTTGCAACGATATCTGGCTGCGCACCCTTACGGCAACGCGCAGTGGAGCGATCTGATCGGCGCCTTCGAGAGTGTATCCGGCCAATCGCTCGACAACTGGGCGGATGCCTGGATCCGGCATCGCGGTATGCCCCAGGTAGACGCAGCGTGGTCATGTATGGACGGGCGGCTTGAGAAGCTTACCCTGACGCAGCACGATGTGCTTGGTGGGAGTACCCTCTGGCCGATTGCATCGGAGGTGCAGCTGGGCTATCCGGACGGAACTTCTCAATCGATCCGCGCACAGTTGAATTCTCAGAGCGCTCCTGTTCCTGACGCGGCTGGAAAACCTTGCCCTGCGTACGTATTCGCGAATAACCAGGACTTTGCCTATGGGCTGTTTCTGCTGGATGGGCAGAGTCGAACGTATGTTACGAATCATCTGGGCGCGTTGCCCGATCTCTTTGAGCGGACGCTGCTATGGGGATCGCTCTGGCAATCAGTGCGAACGGCCAGCTTTCCTCCTGAGGAGTATGTGCAACTTGCTCTCAGCAATCTGCCGCACGAAAGGGATGAGGCGCTGACCGCAAGTATCGTAGGCCGCAGCGAGACGGCAATCCATCGCTATGTTGGAGATCCGAGCCGTAATCAGCTTATGGCGCAACTGGAAGCGATGGCCGCGCAGCGCATGGTTGCCGACCCCAACATGAACCTGCGTATAGTATGGTTCCGCGCGCTGGCTGGCGTGGGCGAGCAGCCCGAAGGACGCGATGCACTGCGGGCGCTGCTTGCGGGCAGCCTACAGGTGCCGGGAGTCCAGTTGCGGCAGCAGGATCGCTGGCAACTGGTCACGGCTTTGATCGCATACGGCGATCCCCATGCCGATGAGGTGTTGCAGGCTGAGGAAAAGCGTGACCCATCCGGCGACGGACTGAAGTACGCCTACGCGGCGCAGGCAGCGCGGCCCGATGCAGCGACCAAGCAGCGCTACTTCGACGACTACCTGCGTCACCCGGAGCGGCCTGAGGACTGGATTGCAGAGAGCCTGGGCGCGTTCAACTACTGGAATCAGTCGGCGCTGACAGAGCCGTATCTTCAACCGGCGCTGGCCGCTCTGCCACAAATCAAGCAGCAGAGAAAGATCTTTTTCCTGATCGGCTGGCTCGATGCATTCATCGAGCAGCAGATATCCACCAGAGCACAGGAAGAGGTATACGACTACCTGAAGTCGAACACTGTCGATGAAGACCTACGACTGAAAATCCTTCAGTCCGTCGACGAACTCGATCGAACTGTCGCTATCAGAGAAAAGTTTTTGCAGACTGGCACAGCGCAGTCGCAATGATCCTGTCAGCCGAATGCGCCAAATGCCAAATCTTGTGACGTTGCAAGTATCTCTCTCACGATTACAATCCTGCTCGGCTACGGAAACAGCTCAGCGTGTTGAAGCGAGATGATCTCTGATATCGAGAGCACGGTCAACTGCGGTGTAGGTCGTATGCGGGCCAGTTGAAGTCTCTTCCATTTCCACGCTGAACAAAGCCTGAAATGATGCGGGAAATGTCCTCGGGCTCTTTAAGTATTCAGCGAGCGTAGACAGGCTCAACGGTGTTGTCAGGAAGCTGGCTATCGCATCCACTGCGCGGCCGTGATGCGCGGAAATCACAGTCACAATACGATCGGGAAAGCGGTGCCAGCGCCGCGTTAGCGTTCCCCATTTGCGGTACATCATTTCGCCCTGCTCGTCATATTCCGTGTCCTCGACAGGATCTTCCCCATCGATAGTGACGTGCTTCAGCCCGGTATGAATCGGCAGCGAACGCTCCAGCGTAGCTACGGCCTGCATACTCGTGGAGGTGCCCAGCACGATCAGGTTGGGTGCATCAGGCACTCGATCATGCGGAAGAAAAGCCTTTGGAGTAATTTCCTGGTCCCATTGCCTGAAACACGCCATGATGCACAGCATCGCCTTCACTGCTCCAGACGGAACATAGCTGTAAGTCGTCTTGAGCTTGGTCCAATCGGTAAGAAGATAAGAAAAACGCTCGCGGTCTTCGGGCCTGTTGGCATCGGGGTTGCGGAGATATGTTCTCTGGCTGTCGATAAAGAAGCATGGCTCGGGATAAAGAATGTGCGTGGGATTACTGCTTTGCCGATGCGGAGCCCAGAACTGCGCCAGATAGTCGATTTCCTGCGTGGGCGGAGTATTCGAGCGAAAGTGGGGACGGTAATCTTTGTGTTCAAAGTACACGCGCCACTTTTGCAAACGCCCTTCGCCGTAGTCAAAGAAGTTTGCCAGATCCGCATTCAGGCGGTTCTTCAGGCTCCGCATGTTATCCAGATTGTCCTGGTTGGCCTCAATGCCTACACCTTCACAAATGTCGGCGGGCGTGAGCGTGGCAGGCTTTTCGCCTTCACGCGCCAGTTCTCTGAACATGAACTCCAACACGGGCCTGCGTTTCTTCGAGTTTGCTCGGATGACGCGCCTGAGAATGAGCTCACCGAGAGCCTGCTGCTCCCTCGGCGTTGGTTGCGAAGCTTCTGCCATATCCCGAACATAATGCCACGTTGCAAGTCACGTTGCACACAGAGAGCTTACGTTGCTCTTCTGCACGCAACCTGAGCGGCATCTTCCGCGACGTGATTTCTTTGACCTCAGAGATTTCGGCAGGGTATCAAAGATGTCATGCCAACGCAGTTGTTGCTCAAAGCGGAGAGTTGGTTGGACTTGCAAGATCTTGCACAACGAGGTTTTCTTGAAACACAAAACAGTCTTAAAAAAATATGCGCAGCGCGATCCGTTTCGATCAACAATAGGTGATCGCATTAACCTCCCGCCCGCAGTTCTCCAACAGAAGAAGTCGGGAAATTGATTCTGGTTCTTGCTTCCCCAGGCCCATGCCCATCACAACACTGCTTGACGCGACATGCCCGGTGATCCGGCTCACTGGAGACATCGACATGCCGGTGTGCTATGCCCTCATCGACGAGATGAAGCTGCTGCACGATTACTACCAGTTCCGCACGATCGAGCTGCAGATCGACAGTCCGGGCGGCTCGGCCGAGGCGCTGCACCACATCGTGCTCTCGACGCGGGAATGGAGCAAAGGAAACGGCCGCGTGCTCAGGACGGTTGCGCTCAATCAGGCGTGTTCCGCCGCTGCGATCCTGCTCTCCTTTGGAACGGTAGGCCACCGGCAAGCGATGTCCTCCAGCCGGCTGCTTTATCACGCCATCCGCACGGTCTTTACCCAGAACACGGTGCAGACAGTCGCGCAGCTTAGGATGATGAGCCGGAACCTCGAAGAGTGGGACGGCAAATTTCTCGACCTGCTTTCGGAACATGTATGCACGTCGGAAAAGGACCGCGCTTCCTATCGTCGAATGCTCAAGCGGCTGTTCCAGAAAGAAAGATTCATTGACGCGGAAGAGGCGAAAACCTTCGGCCTGATAGACAAGGTGGTGTGACGATGCTGAACGAAAAACCTTTTCCCTTTACTGGAGATCATCCCCACTTCGGCGTGCATGGGTGGCGTGAGTTGTTGGGAAAATCGGAGAATATTCCAGCCGTCGACATGGCGCGGCATTTCCTTATCACCGGCGAGACTGGCAGCGGAAAGAGCGTGTCCGCCGTCATTCCTTTACTGCGGGCGGCGCTGCGGTATCCCGAGCGCGCAGCGTATAAGGCATATAGGCTGCGTGCCGGGGACGCGGCGGAAGGCCAGGAACGGTTGCGCCCCGCCGTGCTTGTGGTCGATCCCAAACAAGAGCTTCACGAAGTGGTGAATCGCGAAGCTGGAAAGCGAAAGGTAACAACGTTGTGTTATGGCACACCCGGCAAGGTGCTCTATTTTTTCGAAGGCAAGGATGTGACGAAGATGAGCGCGATTGAGGCCGTCGATTCGATTCTGGCTCAAAGCGACTTCTACACACGGGACCTGGCCACCACCAGAGAGCCTTGCTGGAATATCCAGGCTGCAAACCTGATTAAGGATTTCGTGGCTGTGGATATGTATCTGGCGAAGCAGGGCATGGATAAGCTGCATGCTTTGTGGCAGAAGGTGCGGGAAGAACTGGGGAAATTCGAGGAATATGCGCCGATTTGCCCGATGCTGCAGTACAACAAATTGAACTACTTCAAGCCCATCGGCGTTCTCGTTGCATATTCCACCAGCACTGAGGCCAGCTATCCACTCGGCGTGTACCTGGAAGCCTGCAACGCCATGAAAGTTCCCGGAGAATTGACGGCGCGGCTCGTCACGGTCATGTCGCTCGCGCACGTAACCCGCTCCAGCGTGGTATGGATGGCGAACGGCATTCTGGGAGACATCGCTTCCGACGAGTTCGCCGCGTGCGTGTCGCTGAATCCCATCGAAGCGCCTGAAGACAGTTTTTCCGTGCGCGAAATGCTCGATAAGGGCGATGTGCTGGTCTATATACCGACGGTGAGCCCGTCAGCGATTGCAGACACCGTGGGGCGCTGCATCAAGGCGAAATTTATGGAGTTCGTCTTTACCCGGACGAACAAGGTGCGGCCCTTCGGCTATATCGTGGACGAGGCGCACCGTTTTATCACCGCAGGCGAGAGCGACGGCGAGCAGAGCCTGCTCGACCGATGCCGCGCCTACCGCACCTTCGTGGTGCTCTCCACCCAGTCGATTGCCTCGCTGATGGTGAGGTTGGAGGGAAACGCCATCCTCGGCACCTCGGCCCTGCAGGTCATGCTCAACAACTGCGGCAACGCGCTCTACTTTCGCAGTTCGGATATCGCCACGCAGCAGAATGTACAGGCGCGAATCCCGGAATGCCCGGTGCTGGGAAGGCCGCACGTGGTCAAGGTAAGGCCGCTCACGTCGTTGGGAACGGGGAGCTGCTATGCGATGCGGGCGAATGGCACGTGGGGCCTCTTTCACGTGCATGTTTCGAGTTGAGCTAGCCAAAACACTTACTGCTTTCGAGTCGAGGCAGCTTCAGAATGGGTTAGCTCTGAAGTTCTGCCATGAATCACTATAGAAGCACGCGCGTTACCGTTGCATCACGGTATCGGCCTTCGCCGGTTTTACAGATACCTGTACCGGAGTGGGCAGTTGTGAAAGATCCCAGCCCCCGCCGAGAGCCTGGATCAGTTCGATTGCTGCGACAGTATCCTGAATTTGAAGCGTTACAAGCGACTCTTGATCGGAAAGCAAGGTAGTCTGCGCGGTCGTAACATCGATGTACGGGTCTATGCCCGTTTGGAAGCGGCCCATTTCCAGATTGAGGGTGGTTTGCGCCGCATCGACGGCTTCACTCTGCTTGATGACCTGCTGGGAAAGAATGCGCGTCGCAGCCAGGTAATCTTCAACCTGCTGGAAAGCCGTCAGCGCTGTTTGACGATAAATAGCAACATCTGCGTTATAGGTTGCCGTGTACTGCTGCAGCTCAGCACGATAAAGGCCGCCGTTGTAGATGATTTGGGAAATCGATGGGCCGATCGACCAGAAGCGGCTGGGCCAGTCAAAAAAGTGCTCAATGGTGGATGCCTCAAAGCCGCCATCGGCGGATAGAGTTACATTCGGGAAAAACGCTCCGTATCCGATACCGATGGTTGCGTTGGCTTCCGCCAGGGTCCGCTCTGCGGCGGCAATATCCGGACGGCGCTCCAGCAACTGCGAAGGCACGCCGGTCGGTATCGGCGGTGGCGTGATTAGGAGCGGCTTTACAGGAATAGAGAAATCAGTGGCAGGTTTGCCGAGGAGCATGGCAATTGCGTGCTCGTATTGCGCGCGCGTAACTCCTACGTTCAGAGCGGCAGATTCGGCGCTTCTGAGCGTGCTTGTGGCAGCGGCGACGGAAAGATAATCGTCGATACCGCTGTCGTAGAGCGACTGAGTGAGTTCCAGAGCCTTCTTGTCGGCTTCAACTGTATCATTGAGAACTTTCTGCAGAGTATCCTGGCCACGCAGTTCGAAGTAATACTCGGCAAGGCTGGCCTGCTCGACGAGCCTTTCGTTTTCGAGGTCGGCGGCGCTCACCTGGGCTCCATACTGCGCCTCACGAACTTCACTGCGGATCTTCCCGAAGAAGTCAGGAGTCCACGAGACATCGAATGGGAAGGACCATGTCGTACTGGTGCTGCCTGTATTTGCCTGGGAAGAGTTCCTGAGGTTCCCGGAAGATTTGGAGCGGTTCCAGGATGGGCCGGTCGTTACAGTGGGCCAGTATTGCGCGCGCGCTTCGCGAATCAGAGCGCGCGCCTCCATGAAGTTCTCAAAATACTCTTTGATGTTCTGGTTGTTGATTTCGAGTTGATCTTCATATCCGTTGAGCTCCGCATCGTGGAAGATCTCCCACCATTTGCCACGCAGCATCGCGTCCTGCGGGCTGGCGACCTTCCAGCCCGGGGCATTCTGAAAGTTGACGGTCGACTCCTTGTAGGACTTCGCCGTTACAGGCGGGGGCGCCGGCGCATGATATTTCGGCCCGGGCGTGCAGGCGGCGAGCAGGAAGCAGAGCAGAATCGTACTGCCTGCCAACGGCAAATGATGTAGTTTCAAGCGATATTTCTCTTGGAGAGGCGATGTCATATTGCGGCTTCTCCTTCAGGATTGAATGTGTCGTGATGCTTGCCCAGCACACGCAAACGGAGGCGGTCGAGGAAGAGGTAGACCACCGGCGTCGTGTAGAGAGTGAGCAGCTGGCTCATGATGAGACCGCCGACAATCGTGATGCCGAGCGGCCGGCGCAGCTCAGATCCGGTGCCGGTGCCGAAGGCCAGCGGCAACGCCCCGAACAGAGCGGCCATTGTGGTCATCAGAATCGGCCGGAAGCGCAGCATGCAGGCCTGGAAGATCGCGTCTGCGGTGCTTTTTCCATGTTCCCGCTCTTCCATGAGCGCGAAGTCGATCATCATGATGGCGTTTTTCTTCACGATACCGATGAGCAGGATGATGCCGATGATGGAGATAACGTTGAGATCAATCTTGAAAATCATGAGCGCAAGGATTGCACCAACGCTGGCCGAAGGCAGCGTAGAGATGATGGTGAGCGGGTGCATGAGACTCTCGTACAGGATGCCGAGAACGATATACACGGCCAGCAGAGCGGTGAGGACCAGATATGGCTCGGTGCCAAGCGACTGCTGGTATGCCTGGAGCGTTCCGGCAAAGAACCCGTGAATGGTTTGCGGAGTGCCGAGGCTGTCCTGCATCCGTTGAATACGCTGCGTGGCCTGGCTGAGCGAAACGCCCGGAGCAAGGTTGAAAGAAATTGTAACGGATGGAAACAGACCAGTATGCGCCACCGAAATAGGCGTAGTTGTGGACTGGACCCTGGTCATCGTGGCCAACGGAATAACTCCATTACCGGTATGCAGGTAGATATTCTTCAGACCCTCGGGCGACTGCCAGTAGGGCGGCGCAACTTCCAGAATGACGTAGTACTGGTTTAACTGTGTGTAGATGAGAGAGACCTCGGACTGGCCGAAAGCTGCATAGAGAGCCGAGTCGAGCGTCTGAGGGCTGACGCCCAGCCGGGCGGCGGTGACGCGATCGTATGTGAGGTATTCAGAGAGTCCGGCATCCTGGAAATCTGTGTTCACATCCTGAAGACCAGGCAGTTTTTTCATCTGCGCAAGCAGAATGGGGGCCCAGTGGGTGAGATCGTTGACGTCATCTGCCTGGATCGTGTACTGGTAGAGTGCATTGGAACTGCGGCCTCCGATGCGCAGATCCTGCGCCGCCTGAAGGAAAACCGA
>Ga0335072_10000636_pt1 | contig 64753 bp, 64 predicted proteins | sample Lox_Sample_21_FD_206725 | JGI IMG/M metagenome (GOLD analysis project Ga0335072, IMG submission 206725) | Soil microbial communities from Loxahatchee National Wildlife Refuge, Florida, United States - Lox_Sample_2.1 | ecosystem: Environmental > Terrestrial > Soil > Wetlands | place: USA...
CCGTAGACGATCCGCGAGTCGCGGTAAAGCTCCGGAGCGGTGACGCGGCCGACGATGAGATTCACGGGATAGGGAGTCGCCTGGGCGGCCGGCGCCGGGGGGCTGACGTCGAGCACGTAGTATTTGTAGGGGCGCGATGCGCCGCACGCCGCGGAAAATCCCGCCAGTAAAATCACCAACCCAACTTGCCGGATGCGTTGCTTCAACACTCTGGCTCCTTCTCCCACTATTTTGGAGGCGGTTCCCCGGGTTCGTGCGGTTTTGGTGAGGTCGCACGGATCAAAGTATAGGGCCGCGTCTTGATCGTGTTGGTGAACTCGGTCATGTTCTCGGTGATGCGGCGCAAATTGTCGAGAATTTCGTCCAGATTTTCCGCGTTGCTATTCACGGTTCGGTCGAGCTGGTCGGTGAGCGACTGCGCGGAAATGAGAGTCTTGCGCAGAGTCTCAAGCGACGCGTGGAGATCCGGACGGTCTTCCGCGAGGGCGGCATCGAGATTCTTGATTGCGTCGTTTGCTTGCGCCGAGGTCTTGCGGAAATCGTCGATCAGCGGGCCCAGCTTGGCGCTCGCGTCGTTCATGTGATCGAGAGTTGAGTGAATAGCCGGGCGATCTTCCTTGAGCATGCCATTGAGGCTGGCCAGGCTGCCGGAGATATTGGCGCGATTCTGGGCGTCCAGAAGATCGTTGACGCGATCGAGGGTTTCCTTGAGGGCGACCACGCGTTGATTGAGATTGTCGATGAGCTCGTTGGCTTTCGGTCCAAGCTCGGCGATCGTGTCCTTGATCTCATCAAGGCTCGTGTAGTCCTTCGACTGCAAAACCGAGCCATTCTGAGCCCTTGGCGCCGAGCGCGTGCCGGGCTCGATCTCGAGGAAATTGTCGCCCAGCGGGCTATTGCTGGTGATTGCGGCCTTGCTGTCGGTCTTCACGGGAACGGAAGGATGAACGGCGAAGTCTACTTCCATCCGTGTGGGGTCCTGCGGATCGCTCTGGACCTTCGTGATGCGCCCGACCGGGGGACCGCCGGCGTAATGAACCTCGAAGCCAGGCTCGAGACCGCCCGCATTCCTGAAGTAGGCGCGGAAGGGGACGTCGCCGCCGGTGAGCCAGCCGGACAAGAGAAGTACGACCGTAATCAGGAGTCCCGAAGCCACCAACACGAAGAGCCCGACGAGAGCCTGCTCTCGTTTTGCGTCCATTCGTTTCCTCGATTAGCGCAGCTTCACGCGTGCCTGGCGGCCCGCCTACAGGGCGGCGAGTATATCACGAGTCCTTCGAATGGCCAGCCCTAGCGCCGATCCGGAGGAGTCTCGCCCGTCAGCATCTGGAGGTAGTCGATCTCCTCCGAAATTTCAGGTTCCGGCACGCGATCTAAAAACTGGCGCACGCGCGGATGCTTGCTCTCTTGCAGCTCCGCCGTGGTTCCGTTCGCGACGATCACGCCCTTATCGATCAAGATCATGCGGTCGGCGATCAGGAAGGCGCTGGCCAATTCGTGCGTGACGACGACGATCGTCATGTGGAACGCCTTTTTGAGCTTGAGAATCAGCTCGTCGATGCCCGCGGCGATGATCGGGTCGAGGCCGGCCGAGGGCTCGTCGAAAAACAGAATTTCCGGGTCCATTGCCAGAGCTCGCGCAATAGCCGCGCGCTTGCGCATGCCGCCGCTGAGCTGGGCCGGCATGTAATTGTCGAAGCCGGTGAGGCCGACCTGGTCGAGCTTGAGCCTGACGACGATTTCGATCGTCGATTCATCGAGCTCGGTGTGCTCGCGCAAGGGAAGCGCCACATTTTCGCCGACGGTCATCGAGCCGAATAGCGCGCCCTGCTGAAACGACATTCCCATTCTCTTGAGAATTTCGTCGCGCTCGGGTTCGGAGATCGTGGCGTAATTCCTGCCACGGATTCTTATTTCGCCGCCGCTGGGATGCTCGAGGCCGACGAGCGTGCGCAGAAGCGTGCTTTTGCCGGAGCCCGAGCCGCCCAGAATGACGAACGTCTCGCCGGCCGGAATCTCAAAGCTGATGCCATGGAGCACTTCGCGCGCGTCATATTGGACGCGAAGATCGCGAACGGAAATCGCGCAGTCCGCGGGGGCGCCGGGAGTCTCGTCTTTGGGGATAAGGTTCGTAGCCATTCGTTCTAGCGCGGCGCCGTGAAATAGAAGATTCCGGTGAATACAAGATCGACCAGCACAACCAGGAAGATCGATTTTACCACGGCCGAGGTGGTCGAGCGGCCCACCTGCTCGGAGCCCAGGCCCGTTGAAAAGCCTTCGTGGCAGCCCACTGCGGTAATCACCAGAGCGAACATGACACTTTTGATCAGGCCGGTCATGATGTCGTGCAATATGAGCGCGTCGAGGGTCGCCTGGATGTAGGTGCGAAACGTGAAGCCGGCAGCGGTGACGCCGAAAAACGCGCCGCCCAGGACGCCCATAAAATCGGCCCAGGTGGTGAGGCAGGGCAACATCAGGATCATGGCGAGAAACTTCGGGGCGACCAGGAAATGCACGGGATCGAGCGCCATCGTCTCGAGCGCATCGATCTCTTCGTTCACCTTCATCGTGCCGATCTCGGCCGCGAACGAGGAGCCCGAACGCCCGATGACGACGACCGCCGTCATCAGCGGGCCGAGTTCGCGCGTCATTACGACAACGACGGCATTCGCCACCTGGTTGAGAGCGCCAAACTTGCGGAGCTCGTAGGCGCCCTGGAGGGCGAGAATCGTTCCGATGAAAAAGGAAATAAGGGAAACGATGGGAAGGGCTTCGACTCCGACGGCCATCGCCTGATGAATGGCGCGGCCGAGCCTGAGCTTGCCGCCGCGGAAGGGTTCGACGAAAACCGCGCGGGCGGCGCCGCCGGTGAGCTGCGCCAGGCCGCCAACGTACGCCAGGCCATTGATCGTCGCTTCGCCGATCGTTTCGGTTAGTGGCATGTCGAAGGCATCTTCGAATATCAGGGTGCTGAGCCGGCAGGCTCCCGGCGAGACCGACTCTACGACGCTGAGGCCGCCGCGCGGCCCAGCACAGCCTCTTCTTCGGTGCTATAGACCTCAAACACCTTGATGAGCCGTGTGAGTTCCAGCACTTCGCGTGCGGTGCGGCTCAAGCCAAACAAAGCGAATCCGCTCTTCATTTCGCGCGACATCTTCAGGCCTTCGACGAGCGAGGCAACGCCGGCGCTATCGATATATTTCACCGCGGTGAGATTCATCACGACTCTCGTGGCGCGTTTTTCTCTGATCAGATCGAGCAACACTTTGCGCACTTCCGGAGTGTTGTGAAGCGTGATGTCGCCCGCCACATCGACAACGGTTATATCGTTACTCTGCCTGATCGAAATAGCCATAGGACACGACCCTCTCGTAGCGTGCGAAGAGTTTTGCCAGAGAATCCCTTTAGATGCAATCATTTTTCCAAAGCCGCAGCGAACTGGCGAATCGGGGCTCGACGGCTAGAACGTGTGCTGAAGGGCGCGAATAAGGGAAATTGTAAGAACCAGCCCGAAACTCGAAGTGCGTATCATACAACACCAATCAATGCAGCGAGATAGGGAACCTTCTCGAGCTGCCATCTCTCCGCGCCGGAACTGCCCTTGGTTCCTTGCCGATGCGAGAGCACGTGGGTCGAAGACCCGTCTCCACCGCGGTACATTTTGCGCCTTTGAATGCAGTGAGATCGAACATAGCTGCGCTCAAAGTGGAAATTTTGTGGCTTGGAGCGCCCCGATACAGTTCCGAGACGCTCGCTAGGCGGCCGCAGTGCTTCTTGCCGGCGGGGCCATGAATTCTGGGCCCACGGGATCGGCGATTGTTTCACGCAGAATCCGGTCGATGGAAGCAAGCGCGTCTCCGTCGAGCTTCCAGTCGAGCGCGTTGTTCACCGCTTCCAGTTGTTCCGGGCGGCGCGCTCCCCAGAGCGCCACGCTGACGCCGGGCTGGTCGAGCACCCAGCGCACGGCCAAATCCATCACTCGCTTTCCATATCTCTTTTGGGCCAAGTCATCCAGTTGTTCGACCGCGCTCAGATATTGAGCGAAGCGAGGCGTCTGAAATTTCGGATCGGATTTGCGCAGGTCGTCGCCCGTGAATTTCGTATCCGGGCGCATGCGGCCGCTCAAGAGCCCGCGGCACAGGGGTCCGTAAACAAGCGCGCTCAGATTTTTCCTGCGCGCATAAGGCAGCACGTCGCTTTCGATCTGGCGCTCGAAGAGGTTGTAGGGGGGCTGCACGGTGTGGAGTTCCGACGCGGACAAGAATCGCTCCATCTGTTCCGGCGAATAATTGCTCACACCGATTGCGCGGATGAGCCCCTCCTTATTTAGCGCGCGCAAGGTCCGCGCGGTTTCTTCGATCGGGACCGCCGGGTCCGGCCAATGAACCTGGTAGATGTCGATGTAGTCCGTGCGGAGGCGGCGCAGCGAATCCTGGATTTCCTGCCGAATGCGATCACGCGAGGAGTTTCGGGTTATAGAGCCGTCGCGCCACTCAAGGCCTACTTTGGTAGCGATGAAAACGTCTTCACGGCGACCCCTCTGTTCGATAGCCTTGCCGACCGTTTCTTCGGAAACACCGAAGCCGTAGACCGGCGCCGTATCGATCAGATTGATCCCTTTATCGAGCGCGGCGTGAATGGTGCGGATCGACTCCGCTTCATCGCTCCCTCCCCACATCCAGCCGCCGATTGCCCAGGTGCCGAGGGCGATGCGCGAGACATTCAAATTCGTGCCTGAAACGATCGTGTATTCCATGCGACTGATCTCTCCCACAGGATGAGATGCGGAAGGCAAGCCAATCGGTGCAAGCAGATGCCGCCGCGCGAGCATCCAAGTTTTGGAGCGACCAGGCATCCGGGACTCGATGAAATCCAGGCGCTTCTGCGTCTGGGACTGCTAGAATTCCGGCGCCGGGGAGGCCAGCGTCGCGATCAGATTGCGGCGACCGCACGAAAGGGAAGCGCCTTCGTGGAGCAAGCTCATATCGATGGAATCGAAGACAGCGCGAATCCCCGCTCGCGCTTTTCATTGCCCCGCGCCGCCGGCAAGGAGCGCGGGCACACGCACACGATCCGGCTAAAACTGCGCGACATGAACCAGCTCTTCAATTCGATGGATCCTTCTCCGTTCATTGAACGGGATCTCGATGATGATGCGGAAGAGTTCATCGTGAGCTGGGCCCAGGAATGTCCTTCGAATGCTTCGGTCAGGCTGCGTATCTACCTGGATCAGTGGCCGGCCGAGGATCCGAAGGAACTGATCAAGACTGCCGTCCACAATCACTTTTCGCATCGTGTCCAAATCGCTCGTTTGGATTTCAAGCGCCTGCTCGAGCAGGGCCGTACGAGCCTTTTCATCGGCCTTTTGTTCCTGGCCGCATGTCTACTTCTCACCAATCTATTATTGGGGCACGCGGCGGGCACATGGGCGGCTGTCGCGCGCGAGAGCCTCACGATTGCGGGGTGGGTCGCCATGTGGCGACCGATGCAAATCTATCTGTACGACTGGTGGCCCTTGCTGCGGCGAATCCGGATCTATAGCAAGCTGAGTCACATGCCCGTAGAGGTTTTGCCGAACGCGAAGACTTGAGCTTCGGGCGCCACGGCTTTCATGCGAGCAGGGGCAACAATCCAAGCAGCGCCAGGATCACGAGGAGCGCGAGCGCCTGTAGGCCGGTGCGGCGATCCGCGAAGCCGTACGCGTAAACACCTTTGATGAGGTTGTTGCTGGCTGCGGCAATCACGATCGCGCCTCCGGCAAGCGCAACAGGCGTCAGCGTCGAATTCGATGCGGCGAGGCTCAGGATAAAGGGATCCACATCGGTGACGCCCATTACTCCAGCCACCGCGAAGAGGCCGCCCCGCCCCAACTGCAGCAACGCCAGATGCGTGATGAAGAGCATTCCCACAAAGAGCGCCGCGAATAGGAACGCCGCGCTCATCTCCAGCGGATTTTTCGGCTGTAACGTTTGCTCCGCTTTTGCGCCGCCGCGATCGAGAATGCGCATCCAAAGCCAGCCACCGAGAAGACCCGCGGCGGCAAGCAGCAGGAACGGCAATCCGAGCCGGTGCAGCAGCGGGCGATTGAAAATGCCGAGGAGCGCGAGAAGACGCAAATACATGACACCGGAAGCGGCGAGTATCGAGCCGGAATATAGATGCGGGCGCGATTGCTCGCGCGCCCGTTTGGCGAGCACCACAGTGGTTAGTGTGGAGGAATAAGCGCCGCCGAGCAGAGCCGCCAGCAAAACACCGCCGCGTCCTCGCGTCCAAAGCTGCAAGAGATAGCTGCCATATGAAATGGCACTTACCACGACAACGACCAGCCAGGCCTTGAAAGGATTGAAGCCGAAATTGCCAAACGTCTGGTTCGGCACAATGGGAAGGATTACGGCGGCCAGCAGCAGAAACTTCGCGAAGGTGAGGATTTCATCACCCGGCATCCGCTTGGCAAGACTCTCGAGCCCCGTCTTCAGCTCAAGCAGGGCAACGGCCAGCACCGTGAGCGTGACCGCAATCCAATACTCCTCGCGCGAAACGAGGGCTCCGATCACATAGGTCATCAAGCCGGAAAGTTCCGTCGTCATTCCGGCGAGCGCCACTCCCTCGAGCTTGTGGCGGTAGGATTGCCAGAGGAACGCGCCGACCACCGCAAAGCCGACAGAGGGCAGCACGAGATTTCCGCCCGAAAACAGGCAGAGCGCATAGCCGAGCAGGCCGAGCAGCGGAAATGTGCGAACCCCGCCAAAACGATACTGATCGGATGCGATTTTCTGTTCTTCGCGTTCGAGGCCGATCAGGAAAGAAAGGAAGAGCACCAATACAATCTGCGCACCTTCCCTGGGGACGAATTGGAGCAGGGTATTGCCCATAGTGGCGGGGAGTCGCCGCGATTCTCTCTCTTCCTTATCGCCGACACAATGGACGTCGCCTGGAACTCGACTCGCACCGGGTGGCGCCGAGATCGTCGAGCATTCTAGCTTTTTTTCGTTATCGTTCCAGGTCTTCTTTCCGTTTTTCCGACTTCGACATCGAATTACGCCTCATCGGTCGTGACCGGAGCCTGCTGGGGCGCCGCTCGGCGGGGCCGGCTCCGCGGGTTCGACGATGATTTCACCGTAGTCCCAGGGATACTCCTTGCAGTGGTAGATATACGTCCCAGGCTTGTCGAAGGCGACGGTGGCGATGTCGAGCGGTTTCAGGGTGCCGGTCGTCCACGATCCATCGTCGGCAACGATGGTATGGACGATACTGCCGTTGTTTTTGAAGGTGACTCGAGTGCCGGCTTTGATTCGCGCGCGATACGGATCGAACTGGTATTCGTCAATCATGTAATGCGGAGCGCTGATGCCCGCGTCCCTCGTCAAAGACGTGGTGTCGATGGTTGACGCGTCGGTGATAGGCCCGGAAAACTCTTCCGGGGGCGCGATGGGTGGCGCCGGGCGCTGCGGAAGGGTGCCGCCCAGCTTGAACGCCCATACGCTGCCGCCAACGATCGTGGCGATGTATTGCTCTCCAGCGTTTTCGTAGGTGATGGGCGGGCTTCCGCCAAGCTCACCCGTCTGGAACTGCCACAAGAGAGATCCATTCGCGGCGTCGTATGCCTGGAGGCTGCCGTCGCCGGGCATCTGGAATACGAGGCCTCCCGCTGTGGCCAGCGCGCCGCTCGGACGGCTGTCGTGGAATTCCTTCTTCCAGGCGATCTTGTCCGTGCGGCTATCGATCGCGGCCAGAACGCCAAACGGCAATTTGCTTAATCCCGGAACGTGCGCGTTGAGGCTGAAAAAGTCCGGGTCGCTGGTGCGCCGGAACCACTGCAGGCCTGCGTTGCCAGTAACATAGAAAAACCGCGTCTGCGGATCGAATGCCATGGGTGTGGCGCGCATGCCGTAAACGGGGACCAAAAGATTGGGCTTCTCCACAGACGCGGGCGTAAAGAAACACCCAAGCTCGAAGCCTTTCGGGAGGGCCTGCGTCTTCCAGTAGCCGCAATCCGGGAGAGCCGGCTCGGCGCCGACCGGGTAAGGTTGAGTTGCCGCAGTCTTCTGGAATGCATCCTGTGGCACGGGCCGCTCTTCGATGCGCCCGAGCGGCTTTCCTGTGACGCGATCGAGCATGAACAGATATCCATCCGTGCGCATCGCGGCAATAGCCTTGCGAGACTGGCCATCGATCTCCGCGTCAAACAGAATGGGTGGTTCCGCAACGTCGGCTTCCCAGATGTCGTGATGAACGATCTGGTAATGCCAGCGCAGCTTGCCGGTTTTGCGGTCCAATGCGATCAGGCAGTCGGTAAATAGATTGTCGCCGGGACGATTTTCGCCGCCGTACTGCGGGACGGCGTTTCCGGTAGCGTAGAAGATCGTGTCGAGTTTCGGATCGAACGCGCCGACGAGCCAGATCGCGCCGCCGCCATGTTTCCAGGAGTCATTGTCTTTCGGCCAGGTATCCGATCCGGGTTCGCCCGGCGCCGGCACGACGAAAAAACGCCAAGCCTCGCGCCCGGTCATCGCGTCCACGGCGACGATCTGGCCCCGGTATCCGTAATCCGCATTCAAGCCGGCGGTGACCAATCCATCCGCGAAGACGGGCGCGCCCGAAATGCCGGCGGAGGGCTCGTGCACGTCGTCGCCAATGAATGTCTTCCAGACGAGCTCTCCGGTATCCTCGCGCAGCGCGATCAGATTCGCGTTGGTGAGCCCCACGTATACGAGGCCGTCGCCCACCGCGACTCCTTCGCGGTCCGGCGAGCCGGGAGGACCCATGATCCCCCCGCCCGCACCGGAGGCGGTGCGATAGCGCCAGGCGATCTTGCCGGTGTCGATGTTCACCGCGACAACGTAAGGCGGCGCCGTCAGGAACATCAGATCGCCGTCGATCACCGGCATCGATCGAGAGCTGGGCGCCGGTCCAACCTTGTCCGACATCCACGCGGCTCCCAGTTTCGCGACGTTCTGCGAGTTGATCTGCGCGAGCGAGGAATAGCGCGTGTTGTTTGAATTGCCGTCGACAGTGGACCACTGAGCGGTGGCCGCCTGAGCCGCGAGAGCCAGGGCCGTCACAACGATTATGGCAAGGACAAAAGATTCCAGAATGCGCGCAGCGGGATTTTTTCCCGCGGCCGGATGCTTCGACTGAAGTTGCATGGCGTCGATCTCCATTTCGCGCGTGCTGACTTGCGGTTCCTAAACCGATCTGCTATATACTCGGATGCGCGTATTGTTGTCAAGACACCATCCAAACCCCGCATCGGGGAATTCCGGGAGAGCAACATCGATGAGCATCGGCGACCCGCAGAGCGTTCCTTACCCGAAGCTTCTTGAAACTGCCCGAAGCGCGCGAACCGATGCGGCGAAGCCGAGGCACCGGAGGGAGCATGCTCCCCATATCGACACGCTCATCCGGCTTGTTTCCGTGCGCATCGTCCGTCTCTCTGAGACGATCCTTCGCATCGGGACGCTGACTTTCAAGGGCCGCTTTGGCGTGAAGCCGACGGATCTGCGGATCCTGGTGATCCTGGGGGCATATCAGCCGATCTCGGTGAACGAAGTGAGCCGCAGAACGCATATCGACAAGGCCTGGATCAGCCGCTCGCTTGGCGGGTTGCTGCGACGCAAATTGATCAAGCGGACGGCGCATCCCTCCGACAGCCGGGCGTCGCAGCTCTCGTTGACCCAGCAGGGAGAGGCGCTTTTGCGCGAGATCGCGCCGGTCGCGGAACGGCTTCAGCGTCAATTGTTGCAGGGACAACGGACTCGCGACGTGGAACGAGTGCTCGATTTGCTTTCCGTGCGGGCGGAGGAAATGTTTCAACGCGCGATGGAACAGAAGAACCGCACGGCCCGCCGCCGATAAAGCTTTGCCGCACAGCCAGCGAACGCAATCGCGCGATGCCCCCGCCGGCTCCATGCCGGCATTTGCCCATGGAGGCATAAAGTTGTTTTGACAACTAAATCGAGAATGCTAAACTCGTCGCGAGCAAAAGTTGATTCAAGCGCTTCAGGCGGGCCAGAATGCGCCTCGGGAGGGATTCACATGGAGCAAAACGGCAAACTGACTGTGTTGGATCCGCACGGGCAGCCTTCCGGCATCTTCGGACGCCGTCTCGACGCGCAGTCGAATCCGCGAGCCATCCTCGATCCCGCCGAGCAGCCGAGCGGCGAACTTAAGCGAATCTCGATGGCTCCCCGCGCCGGTACGCTCGATGGGAAGACCGTCTATCTCGTGGAGACGGGATTCGCCGGGAGCGTCGAGTTCATGGAGGAAGTGCAGGCCTGGTTTTCGAGGAACATGCCGAGCGTCAAGACGGTGCTGCGGCACAAGCGCGGGACGATGTTCACCGACGATCCCGACCTCTGGGGAGAAATCAAGTCGGACGGCGGCGATGCCGTCGTTTTAGGCGTCGGTGGTTGAGAAGCTTGCTCGGCGAGTGTCGCCGATTATTCGAGGACTTTGGAAGATGAATTCGGGATTCCGACGGCCCCGCTCGTTACAGCCCGATTTGCGGACTTCGTGGAACGCGACGCGCGGGCTCGTGGAACACCGCTGCGCTTTGGCTTCCCTCCTTATCCGGTGATGGGGATGTCGCGAGATGTGCTGCGACAGTACGTCGAGGGAAGCGATCCCATTACGGCCCAACCTTTGATGCAGGAAGTGATCGAAGCGCTTACGCAGCCGCTGACCGAAAGAGAAAAGCATCCCACGTTCGTCCGGAAGCCGCGGCGGCCCCGCTTGCTTTCCGCTGACACCGCCGAAAATCTCCATCGGCAGTTTGTCGAAAACGGATGGACGGACGGCCTGCCGATCGTGCTTCCCACCGAGGAGCGCGTGGCCGAGATGCTGACCGGAACAGACCACGATCGCGACGAGATCGTCGGGCGAATGCTGATCACCACGCACCAGGAAAAAATGGAGTACACCGTCGAAAAGGTAGCTGCCATCGCCGTGATGGCAGGCGCTCGGCCGGAGCACTTTCCCGTGATCCTCGCGCTTGCGGCCTCACAGGAGCCGTCGATGCCGAGCTCGACCACCTCCTGGGGCCGGATGATGGTTGTAAACGGGCCTATTCGCAATGAAATCGGGATGAACTGCGGGACGGCGGCGCTCAGTCCATTTAATCTTGCGAATTCGGTGATCGGCAGGGCGTGGACGCTGATGAGCATCAACTTCGGCGATGCGCGCGCGGGCGAGAACTTCATGGCGACCTTCGGCCACAACTTGAATTACAACAACATGTGCTTTGGCGAGAACGAAGAGTTGAGCGCCTTCGAGCCGTTCCACGTGCAGAAAGGCTTCCGGCCGGACGAAAGTGTGGTGAGCATCTTCCGTGGATGGAACATGCTCAACTTCGGGCTTGGCCCGGCGAAAGAGATGGCCCATGTGATCGCCACGTTCGGCGCGATGATGCCCACGATTACGTTCGTCGTCGATCCGCTGGTGAGCAAGAACCTGCGAGCGGAAGGTTTCAAAAGCAAGCAAGACACTTGCAAATGGATCGTGGAAAACTCGAAGGTTCCCGCCGGCCACTTCTGGGAAGGGCAGATGCAGGCGGGCATGGCGATGCAATTAGCCAGGCAGGGGATCGAGCCGTTTGCTTCCTGGGCGAAGCTGCCGAAGGACGCGCTGATTGCTCCGCGTCATTCGTTCGCAGACGTCAATATCCTGGTGGTGGGCGGCGAGACGAACCCGATGTGGATCACCACGGACTTCGCGTACACCCGAAGCGTTTCGATCGATAAGTGGCGGCCGAAGTGCGGAATTCGCCGCGACGCGCGGCCGCTGCGCATGCCCGCGCCGGTGACTTGCAAGGATGGAACGTGCGGAATTCCTGAGACGGTCCCGAGCACCGAGCCAGAGCTTGCGCCAGCGCAAAATGTAACCGTTCGGAACTAAGAGATTTTGCTGCGCAGATCGCCGATCAGTGACTTTGCGCGAGATCGTGCGCCGGAAAGAGCCGGCGAGACGCCGGCGCTACGCAAACCACCTCGCGTCAGGTCCACTCGTCGATCGACGTGCCTCTATCGGGCATGAAATCCGTTGCGAACCAGACGCTCGCCGTTTTCCCTCCGGCGACGACCGCGTGAATGCCGTTCGGGTTGGCAAACGGCTTAATCAAGTTCTTGCCGGGAAGATCCAACCAATCTGCGTATGGTTTAAGCCCCTGGCGAGCCAGCGGCGCGAGCATGCTCGATACGATTGAATTGCCCCAGTAGGATTCGGCGGTCTTTTCGACATTCTGGGAGAGCCACGCGCCTAGATCCGCTTTGGTCTTGAAGCCCTGCACGCCGCTGAGCAGTTCCGCGACTGTGGGATCCATGATCAGCGTGGCGCTCATGCCGGAGAGCGACGACATGTAGTCGCGCATCAGAAATTGAGGAGCGTAGTGCTGCTCGACCCAGCCCGTGCTATTGATGAAGTTCCAGCCGGTGAAGATTGTGACGACGCTGTCGGTGGACTTATGGCCCTGCTGGACGTGAAGAGGCAGCCAGCCTTCCGGAAGAGATTCTTCGTCTTCAGCGAAGCAAAGATTGTCGTAGCGCAGCGGGTTGCTGAGGGAAGCAAAGCCGGTCACACCCTCGACATATCCCTGGATTACTTTGTGAACGAGCGTCATCGCACGGCCAATGACGGCGTTTGCTTCATTGTCCGGACCCAGCGCGCCAAGGCCCGAATTCATCCCAATCTTCTTGCGGATCGGCCCGCTCACTACAACCATGTTTGCGATCGAAGTGGTGGAGTCCTGATACGGCACCCTGGTGGATAGCGCGAGGATCACGGGCAAATACTCCGGCTTGGCGCCCGCCATTACCGCAATCGTAGCGACCTTCTCCACGGTGAATGGGCGGCGCGATCCAAAGGTTCCCGCGGCGCTTTTGACGATTTCATCCGGCGCGTGGCTGGTGCTTTTCAACATCGCCGCGACTTTTTCCGGAGTCGGCAGGATCACCGGGTTGTAGTCGGTCCACCCTTTCTCGCGGAAGAGTTGCTGCAGATTGTCCCGCGTGTCGGCGGCGAGCAGCCTTGGCTCCGGGGCAGGAGCATCGGGAGCGGTGCCGGATAGTTTCTCGTCAGCGCTGAGCGGCTTCGTGAGGCCATCCACGATCGCTTGCATCAGAGGCTTGCCGCTTACGCTGTCTTCTCCTTCGATGTATTGCTTGATCACCGACTGCGGCTGGCCCGAAAAAGGGAACGGAAAGCCGACAAACCGGATGGGCATGCCGGTGTTGTATTTGAAATTGGCGTTGATGCCGAACGAGACGACATTCCTGCCAGCGACGGCAACGGTGGGAATACCGTATTTCCGCTCGATTTCACCGGCTTCGAGGCTCACGGCCCCGACGCAGCCGTGTCAACCAGCTACGCCGATAATGACTCCATCGCCGTGGGCGGCGGCAATCTCCTTCCAGAGGCCGGGATCGTCGGTAACAAAGTTGCCGCCCTTAATCTTGATAACGGTTTTCACGCTGGGCATGTGCTGAGCGAACCATGCCTGCATTTCCTGCTGAATGCTGTCGTTCTGGCCCATGCCGCCCCAATCGAAGTCCACCAGGTAAATCGTTTTGCCGTCGAGGGAATCCAGGCGAGGGGCAAGAGGCACGCGGTCCGCGAGCCTGGTAGCGATGGCAGGGTTGAGGACGGTGACCATGCTGCTGTCCATGCCATCGTGACTCGTGGCCCCCGGCGCAGCGTTCGGAGTTATTTTCGGGGCGGACCGTGCAAAAGAAGGAGCGCCGGCCACGAGTGGGCTGACTCCTAACAATGCCAACATCTTTCTTCGATCCATGATCCGCCTCCTTGATTCTTGTCTCGCCTGTAAGCGGGTTTTCGGGGCGTCAGCTAGTTCCGTTGCTCGGCTCGTCGGGCAGCCCGCAGCTTCCGTCGGCGCAGCCATCGGTGATGGGCTTCGCGCGCCACTTGTCCACCGAAGCGCTTACGGCGTAAGCGAAATCCGATACCTTCCACATAGGACTGGTCTCGCCACCCACGACCACGATATTGATGTTTTCGGGCTTGTCGTACGGCTTGATCAGCGTGTCTTCCGGAAGCTTCTTCCATGTTGCATAGGGTTCGATGCCTTGATCCGCGAGCGGGGCCATCATCATGTGGATCAGATCCGTGCCCCAAAACTGGCCGGCAGGCATTGTGAAATTGTCGGAAATCCAGCGGCAGAAATCGAGCTTGGTCTGGAAACCGTCGTTTTCTTTGAGGTGCCGCGCCACGAGCGGATCGAGTATCAGCGTGGCAGCCGAAAACAGGCCCGGCATCGCGCCCAATTGCAGGAACATATCCTTGCCGACGGACCGCTGGGACGAGCCCACTACGTTGTTCACGAAGCTCCAGCCGCGGAACAGACTGACGACACTTTCGCCAGGACGAAACTTTTTTTGCACGTGGAAAGGTTCCCAGGCGCTTCTCTCTTCGTTCTCTGCGACACACATATTGTTGTAGCCGATGGGATTGCCCTGCGATGTCCAGAACTGCTTCCTGAGCCGCATGTATCCCCAGTTGATCGTTAGAAGGGTCCACGCGCGCCCGATCACGGAGTTCGCCAACGTGCGCGGGCTAAACGCACCGATGCCGGAATTCATTTCGATTTCGTGGCGGATGGGGCCGTTGACGAGCATCATGCAGGCAAATGGGGTTGTCGAACCGGGAATCGACGGATGCCCGGTCGAAGCAATAGCCAGAAGAACGGGCAAGTGCTCGGGCCGCGCGCCTGCCATCACGCCGATGATCGCGACCATCTCGACGGTAAACTTCAAGTATTCCTGGGTGTCGTGCAGGAAAATCTCGGTGACGATTTCATCCGGCACGCGGTTTGTGCCGGTGAGCATTTCCGCGACGCGTTCTTCTGTGGGAAGGATGATGGGCAGCCCGTCGGTCCAGCCTCGCTCGTAAAAAAGGCGCTGCAGGTTGTCGTCGGTATCGGGCTCGAGCTGCGTTTGCCTCGTGCCCGTCCGCGACACGGGCGCGAAATCCCCGGTGAACTCGTCTTCGCTGACGGGCCTGGTGAGGGCATCGATCACCTCGTCGATGACGGTTTGCTGGGTTGCCGGATCGCTCCCTTCGATGTAGCCGCGAAGAACGGAAGGAGGCATGCCTGCAACCGGATGCGGGGTGTAAATGAAGCGCAGCGGCACGCCGTGGAAGCGGCGATCATCAGCGACTACATTGGCAAACTCAAAGGTCGAGACGGGCGCCGTTGGGATTCCGTCCTGCTCGAGCGTCCGGGAGCAAGCGGCGACCGCCGCAGCGCAGCCGGGTCAACCCGCGACGCCCAAAATCGCCGCCTGGCCGTTTTCCTTGATTTCCGCCCACAAATCCTTCGTATCGTCGCGGAAAATGTTGCCCGTCTTCCGCCTGCGCACAGTCTTGACCGATGGCACGTGCTCGGCAAACCACGCCTGCACCTGATCGAGGAATTTGCCGCTGCCTCCGAATCCAGTGTCGACAAGGTAGATCGTCTTGCCCTTGATACTCTCCAGGCGCGGAGCGAGGGAAGAGAATGGCGGGGGCTTGCCGGGTGCGTCCCCGGCAGCGGCCCTGACGGTGCGGTACGCTTCCGGATTCAATACCGCCGAACGCAACAGAGTAGCCATGGCGTAACTCCTGTGGGCCCGCCGAGTTTGAGCGCGCCGTCAACGCTCGTCAAACGACGGTAAGTACAACAGAGTGCGGTGTAGTTGTCAAGACAACATGGGCGCGAATGCAGGGAGCGCGCGCGTGGATACAGATGGTTGTTTTGACAACGACATGCCTTTAGAATACGCTTGCGAAAGGGGCGCTATCGATCCCGGCGCAGCAGCGAGCGTGCCTTCCGCTGTCCAAAACCCTTGCGAATTTCATATCATGGTGGCGGAGGTCTTGTTCGGCTATGATCTGGCCTCGGCTATCCCGAAAACGCACAGGACGAATCAAACGAAATTCGGGAGCGAAGTTGAATGCCGCCGAGCGCTGAGTAAGATGTTCAGTATCGGCCGTGAGTATGGCGGTACCGGCTCGTCAGAGGGAGAAACATGAGCACAATCGCAACCACAAAAACCAAAGGCTTTCCGCTTCCGAGTTCGCTGAAGGTGATTGCGGGCACGGAGCGGGCGCAAGCCGCTTACCCCTATTACATGCAATTCGCCAAGGAAGACGACGAACGCTTCTGGTTCTACAACTCGATGCACTTTCCCGAGCCGATGTGCGTTTTCGACATGATCACCGCCGAGGCCGCCTATTGCGCCCTGGGCTCGGCGAACACGCGGGTTCACTCGCTTCCCACGACGCTGGGCATCGATTATCGCGTCCTGAACGGCCGCGTATATATCGGGGGCAACGGCGTGACGGATCCCGCCGAGATCGCCAAGCGAACGCAGGAGTTTCAGCGCCGGGCGTTTTACTATTACGCGAATTGGGAGCGCCTTTTCGCCCAGTGGAAGGAAAAGATGATGGCGCTCATTCGGGAGGCCGAAGCCCTTCCGAAGCTCGAGCTTCCGGAATTCGAGCCTCTGGAACACGTTCATTCCGGCCGCGGCATTGCCTCCAACCACTACATCCTTGAAACATACCAGAAGACGCTCGAGGGCTACTTCCGGATGTGGCACCACCACTTCGAATTTCTTCTGCTCGGATACGGGGCTTATCTGACTTTCTTCGATTTTTGCAAGAAGGCGTTTCCGGAGATCAGCGATCAAACGGTGGCACGGATGGTGGCGGGCCTGGAGGCGGAAATTTTCCGTCCGGATGACGAACTCAGGCGGCTCGCGAAATGCGCGATCGACCTTGGCATCGATGGCCAATTCCGGGAAGGCGTGCCGGCCGAGAAGATCATTCAGTCACTCAAGCAGCTCGGCGAACCCGGAGCGGCGTGGCTCAAGGAACTCGCGATTTCCCGCGATCCCTGGTTCAACATCAATGTCGGAGACGGCTTCTACCACTACCATCGCTCCTGGAACGACGATCTCTCGATGCCCTTCGCCGCGCTGCCGGGCTACATCGCGAATGCGAAAAAGGGCGAGAGGCTCGAGCGGCAGACCGACAAGCTGATGGCTGAGCGCAAACAGATCATCGCCGATTATCGCGAGCTGCTAGAGACCGAAGAAGAGCGGGCTGCCTACGATCAGATGATCGAATTGGCGCACCGCGTCTTCCCTTACGTCGAGGGACACAAGTTTTATTGCGAGCATTGGTACACGAACCTCTTCTTCAACAAGATCAGGGAGTTCGGCGCTCTACTAGCGAAGCAAGGCTTCTTCCCCGACGCCGAGGACGTCTTTCAGCTCAGCCATTACGAGCTCGAATCCGCCATCATCGACCTCATGACTTCCTGGTCGAACGGTTCACCTCCGCGAGGCACGGAGCGCTGGCCCGCCATCGTGCGAGAGCGCAAGGCGGCGATCGCGGAGTGGGCGAAACACGAAACCCCACCCGCTCTCGGGCCCGTTCCCGATATCATCGATGATCCCGCGATCGTGATGCTGTGGGGCATTACTCGCGAGAACCTCGACACGTGGCTGACGGCTGGAGAGCAACCCGATTCCAACGAGATCAGAGGTTTCGCTGCTTCCAGCGGAGTGGTGGAGGGGGTGGCCCGCGTCGTAAAGTCGGCGGAGGAGATTGGACGCCTGGGCCACGGCGACATTCTGGTTTGCCAGGTCACGAATCCGAGCTGGGCTCCCGTGTTTCAGAAGATCGCCGCAGCGGTATCGGACATTGGGGGATCGATGAGCCACGCGGCGATTGTGGCCCGGGAATACGGCTTGCCCGCAGTTGTGGGAACGGGCACTGCCACGCAGAAGATCAAGGATGGTCAGCGCATCCGCGTGGATGGCGGGCGCGGTGTAGTCACTCTTCTCGAGTAGGATAACTTAAGCGTGCCGTCTTCGGAGATCATTGGCTGGTTCGCGGACATCGGTCTGTCCGATCGCCTCACTGTCGGAGGCAAGGGCGGATCGCTGGGCGAATTGACGCGGGCGGGCATTCCGGTGCCGCCCGGCTTCGTGGTGCGCACGGCTGCCTTCGAGCGTTTTCTCAGCGCGCTCGAAAAGGACGAGCCGATCCGATCGAAGGTTGAAGCTCTCGGCTCGCACGAACTCGACAAAATCCTGGCGCTCTCACAACACTTGCGAGCGCGGCTTGAGAGCGCGCCCCTGCCGGACGATCTCAATTCGGGAATTCTCGCCGCTTATACGGAGCTCTGCGGGAGAGACAGCAATCCGCCGCTCGCGGTGCGCTCGTCGGCCACGACCGAAGATGCCGCAGACGCCAGTTTTGCGGGCTTGCAGGATACCTATCTGTGGACCATCGGCGCGCAAGCTACTTTGCGGTGCGTGCGGTCTTGCTGGGCCAGCCTCTACTCGGCCGCTTCGATCGCTTACCGGCGCAAACGCGAACTGCCGGAAAGCAGCGTGGCGATGGCCGTGGTGATTCAGGCGATGGTCAACGCGCACAGGGCAGGCGTGATGTTTACTCGCAGCCCGCTGACGGGGGACCGCTCGGTCGTCACGATCGAGGGAGCCTGGGGCCTGGGTTCGGCTGTCGTAAGCGGCGAGGTGACGCCGGACCGGTTTGTGATCGGCAAGATCACAGGCGAAATCTCGGTGCGCGAGATTTCCGACAAGCACGTCCAGCATTTGGCGGCGCCGGGTGGCGGTGTCGGCGAGGCTGAAACTCCGGAGGAACTCCGGCGGGCGCCCTGCTTGAGCGACGCGGAGATCACGGCATTGAGAGACATCGCGAGAAAAGTCGAGCGCCACTACGGGCGGCCGCAGGATATCGAGTGGGCCATCGATCAGGCGGGCGAAATACGCCTGCTGCAGAGCCGGCCGGAAACGGTCTGGTCGTCCAAGGAACGGGCGCCGATCGCCAAGCCCGCCGAGGATCCGCTCCAGCATGTGATGAAAATTTTCGGAGGCCGCCGGTGACTCTAACAGCCAAAGATGTGGCGGAGATCATGCGGTTGCTGGAGCAATCAAGTTTCGACAGCCTCTCACTCGAAATCGATGGCGTGAAGCTTAACTTGCAGCGTGGCTCGGCGGCGCCTGCCCGGCAGGCAGCGGCCGGCGTCGAAGGGCCACAGGCTGCCGTCGAGCCACAGCCGGCGCAGCCGATTTCGCGAAAAGCGAGAGCACCGTCCGAGCCGGGTCTCGCGGAAGTCGCCTCGCCCCTGCTCGGAATTTTCTATCGCGCCCCCAAGCCCGGCGAGCCACCTTTCGTTGAGGTGGGATCGAAGATCAGCGAAGACACTGTGGTGGGAATCGTCGAAGTGATGAAATTGATGAACTCGGTGCATGCGGGCGTGAAGGGCGAGGTGGTCGAGATTCTGGCCGCCAACGCGGCGCTGGTCGAGTACGGTGAAGTTCTGCTGCGCGTGCGTCCGGAGGCCTAGCCATCGCTATTCGCCGCATCTTGATCGCGAACCGCGGGGAAATCGCCGCACGCGTGATTCGGACGTGCAAGCGTCTTGGAATCGAGACTGTGCTGGCTGCCTCCGACGCCGATATCGATTCGCTTCCGGCTCGCCTGGCGGACCGCGCGGTCTGCATCGGGCCGGGGCGCCCTTCGGAGAGCTACCTGAAAATCGACACGATCGTGCAGGCAGCATTGGGCGTGAAGGCGGACGCCATTCATCCCGGGTACGGATTTCTTTCGGAGAGGACCGCGCTGGCCCAAAGCTGCGAGCAGGAAGGCGTGACTTTTATCGGGCCCACCGCGGCCCAGATCGAGGCCGTCGGCGACAAATTGCGCGCGCGCGCAGAGGCGGAGGCGGCAGGCGTGCCCACTGCCCCCGGCGGCGCTGTGGCAAATGCAGGCGAGGCGATGGCGTTGGGCGAAAGAATTGGCGCTCCGCTATTGATCAAAGCGGTGGGCGGCGGAGGCGGGCGCGGCATGAAGCGCGTCGATCGGCTGGAGGATCTACCCCCTGCGATGGACATGGCTGCGGCGGAGGCGGGCGCCGCATTCGGCGATACGCGAGTGTATCTGGAGCGCTTTGTGGCGCAGGGCCGCCATGTGGAGGTTCAGATTCTGGGGGACGGCGCCGGGCACGTGATTCATCTCGGAGAGCGCGATTGTTCGGTGCAGCGGCGCTATCAGAAATTAATCGAGGAAACACCGGCGCCGGGGCTTTCGGCAGATTTCCGCGGGCGCATCCACGCCGCAGCCGTGAAGTTTGCGAAGCGGCTCTCTTATCGCGGTGCGGGCACGGTGGAATTCCTCGTTGATGTGGAGCGGGACGCTTTCTACTTTCTCGAAATGAACGCGCGCATTCAAGTGGAGCATCCCATTACGGAAGAAGTCACCGGCCTGGATCTGGTGGCCGAGCAAATCGCAATCGCCGATGGTGGCGGTCTGCGTTTTAAGCAGGAAGACATCCGGCGAGAGGGCTGCGCCGTCGAATGCAGGATCAACGCGGAAGATCCGGCGCGCGATTTCCGGCCCAGCCCGGGCACGGTTCGCACGGCGGTGTGGCCTTCGGGCGAGGGCGTGCGTGTCGACACGCATATTTTTTCCGGCGCTCGCATTCCGCCGTTTTACGATTCGCTGATGGCCAAGATTATCGTGCACGCCGCCGATCGCCCGGCAGCGCTCGAACGGATGCGACGGGCGCTTGCCGCCGCTCATATCGAAGGCGTCGCGACGAATCTGGCGTTTCATGCTGCTGTGTTCGCCGATCCTGAATTCGAGCGCGGGGGAGTCGATACTTCCTTCGTTCCTCGTTTTCTCGAAGGGTACGTTCCGCTGCAGGAGGCAACGGCGCATGGCTAAGATCCAGCTCGTCGAAACCTCCCTGCGCGACGGCAACCAGTGCCTCTGGTCGGCGCTCGGGGTCGACACGGCCAAGACCCTGACGATCGCGCCGGTGATGGACCGCGTCGGCTTCAAAGCCATCGACTTCACCACATCGACCCATATGGGCGTCGCCGTGCGTTACAAGAAAGAGAATCCCTGGGAACGCATCCGGCTGATGGCCAAGGCTACGCCGAATACGCCGCTGCAATTCCTCTCCACGGGATTCCGGTTTATTTCGTGGGAAACGGCGAGCCCTGAATTCATGGCGCTCGCGTTCAAGACTCTGATCAGGAATGGCATGCGCCGGTTCGCACTCGCCGATCCGATGAACGACGCGGATGCCAACGTGGCCTGCGCGCGCATGATCAAAGCAGCGGGCGGTGAATACGTCGTGGGCGCTCTGGTCTTCACGCTGAGCCCGATCCACGATGATGCCCACTACGTGGCGCGCGCCCGCACGCTCGCGGGTAGCCCCGATGTGGACGCGCTGTACATAAAGGATCCCGGCGGCCTTTTGACGCCGCTGCGGGCCCGCACCCTGATCCCTGCCGTGATCGGTGCGATCGGCAATAAGCCGCTCGAGCTTCACTCGCATTGCACGATCGGGGTCGGAGAGCTTACCTACATGGATGCGCCGGCCTGGGGCGTCAGCGCCGTTCAATGCGCCTCAGGCGCTGCCTCGGACGGAATCTCCAATCCGCCATCGGAGCGCGTGGTTTCGAATCTGCGGGCGCTCGGACATCAAATTGATATCGACGATCAGGCGCTCGCCGAAGTGAGCCGCTACTTCACGCGCCTCGCCGAAGCGGAAGGCCTTACCGCGGGCCGTCCTCAGGCATTCGACGCGAGCTACTTTCATCACCAACTGCCTGGCGGAACCGTTGGCACGATGCGCCGGCATTTAGCCGAAAGCAGAGTGTCGCACTTGGAAGGCGCGGTGATTGAAGAGCTGGACCGCGTGCGCCAGGAACTTGGCTGGCCGATCGTGATGACTCCATTTGCGCAGATGCTGATCACGCAAGCGGTTTTGAATGTCACAGGCAAAGAGCGCTACGCCACGATTCCCGACGAAATCATCCGCTACGCATTGGGGAAATTCGGGAGGCCCAATGTGCCCATCGCACCAGAGGTGCTGGATCGCATCGAATCGCTGCCGCGGACGCGCGAGTTGCGGCAGCAGCCCGGCATGCCGTCCCTGCATGACTTGCGCCAGCGCATCGGCCCTGAACTGAGCGATGAGGAATTTCTGCTTCGAGCCACGATGCCCGCCGGCCAAGTGGACGCAATGAAGGCGGCCGGGCCAGCGGAACAAACATACGATCCTGACATGGTTCCTGTGATGAGTCTGATTCGCCAGTTGACCGCGCGGCGCGACATCCGTTACCTCTCGGTCCAGAAGCTAGGCTTCAAGCTCGAATTGCGCGGCGAAGATTCCGTCGCGGAGGCATGAGCATGGGCCGATCGAGCAACGGGTGGAAGGAGCGATTGGGACCTGTCGAGGGTTTCATGTTCGATCTCGATGGCACGCTGATCCTGAGCGACCGCTCGCTCGGCGGCTATCGTCTACTCCCGGGCGCCGTCGAGATTCTGCACGAGCTGCGGACTCGCGGCGTGCCTTTTGTGGTGCTAACGAACGGCAGTGCGTATCCGGCGGCCGAACAAGCCCCGAAACTTCGCGCTCTGGGCTTGCCCATTTCCGACGATATTCTGCTGACGCCTTCGAGTGTGGCGGCGGAATTGATGCCTCGCCGCCGCGTCAAGCGCGCTCTCGTGCTGGGGACGCGAGGAGTCGGTCACCCACTGGCGGAGGCCGGGATCGAGACCGTCTTCCCTGGAGAAGAACGCGCAGAGGAAGTGCAGGCCGTCTACGTAGGCTGGCACCCCGATTGCGGAATGAAAGACATCGAAGCTGCCTGCAAAGCCATCTGGAATGGCGCGGAGCTTTACGTCGCGTCGGATGTTCCTTTTTTTGCGACATCCAGTGGCAAAACGATGGGCTATTCGCATGCGATCGTCGCCGCTGTGCGCAAGATCACCCATACCCCTATGATCCTCACCGGCAAGCCTTCCTTGCATGCGCTGAGGCTGGTCGCGAAAAAGCTCGGAATTCCGATGCGCCGCGTGGGCGTTGTCGGCGACGATCCGCTGGTCGAAATGATTATGGCGCGGCGCGGAAAAGCCATGGGCTTCGGCGTGACCACGGGCTTCACAACGGCTGAAGACTGGGCGGCGCAACCGAAAGGCCGGAGACCGCATCGGATCATCCGCCAGCTAGCCGATATCGTAAAGCTGACCGCATCTTCCTGAGGTGTCACCCTATCGAAAACATTGCAAATGCCCGGGCGCAAAATGCCTTAGAATTCGAATGAACGGTGCGCCCGTAGCTCAGCTGGATAGAGCATCTGCCTTCTAAGCGGGAAATCAAATTCACTAAATCTTGCCGGAGCCGACGCAACACCATAAAAGGTCGCAAGTTGCTGCAAAACGAACGAGACCAGTTTTCGTGTTTTTGTTCGCCTTGCCTTCGCAATTTGAACCGATTTGCGACAACTTATACTACGTTTTCACTACGCTAGGAGGGCGTCGGCTTTTGAGGCACAAATTCGGCCGGCAAGCCAATTCATAAGGGCTAAGTTACCGCCGTTCGCCCTGCTCATTTCAACCTTCACCTAGTTCGTCGCCACAACACGGCGCTGGCCCTTGCCGCCTTTGCGTTTCGAGAGTTCTGCAGTCACTTTGGCGGTAATCTTTGACGCATCTACTCTGTAGTGGACAGCTGCTTTCATGAGGTTCGCATCTTTCGACAGCGTCTCCGCGGAGCTGTAGCCCGGGCAGTAGAGATCGGGGACGACTGCACAGGTCACTAGGAAGCGGTTAAGGTCGGCCGTAGTCATCGCCTGGATGTGAGTTTCGGCCAGCTTCCCATGATCCACCGCGGTTCCGCCCCACGAGGTCTTCGTCTTTTTCTCTTCCCAGCCGTAGACTTGGAATAGTCGATGATGATTGTCGTGACCCAGGCGGCGGAAGTAATCCAGCGCTACCATCTCGAAGTCCGCACGCGCTAGCGTCGGAGGAAGTTTCTGCCGGATCGCTTGCAAGGTGCGCGAACGAGACTCCTTCTGAACCCGTATCGCGAGCGCGAGCTTTCTGCGCTGTTCCCGCTCCTGTGGTGAAATCTCGTAGTGGGAGAATTGTCGGTGCGTCTTGCAGTTCTCATCCGCACAAATGCGCAGGATCGTCCCTGCCTTGCGACCGTCTACGATGATTGCAGCCTGTGTCTGCGGGCATTCTTCCTCGCGCTCTGCACGACGATACTGACCTTCATAGAGCGTATTGGGAGCCTTGGACCGCACTTGCCAGGAAGGACGCTCGGATATCTGAACCGGTGTTTTCCCCTCCTTCACCAAAGGCTCAACCCGCAGTTGAACGAGCGCCTGGATCTTCGCCTGGTAACAGGCTGGATCCATGCACAGAGACTTGTTGCGAATCTCTGGAAAGAGCAGAGGATTATTCCCGGTCCGTTTCGGGCATGCCGAACATGCGCCCGCGGCCGGCAGCAGACTTGCATTCTCTTTATCGAATGGCGCGTTCTTCAGGTCGAGCTGAATTTCGCGTTCGATCCATTCACGAAGCTGTCTCACCGTCACCGCTTCTGCTTTGCGATCCTTGAGAATCGAGTTGGTGCTGCGATGGCCAGGAAAGCATTCCATGAGAGCACGTTCTTGGTCATTCGCCTGGAGGCGGGCGAGCTCCAAGGCGTGAGCCACGGTGAGCTTGCTCTCGTAGAACGCCGTTTGCGCGGCCGAAATCAGATCTGTGAGAGACATGCGGCCTTTTACGTATGATGCGCTCTTAGCAACCTGTACGGCGATTGTTTCTACGGTATAGTGATCCGGCTTCAGCTGCATCAATGAGTGATAGCCAATCCCCTCGTCCAATTCGTGAATGTCGGCGCGCTGTAGGTTCTCGATGAGCTGAATCTCGCGACACTCGGCGTCGCTAAGGTCCCGCACCGTTGCAGGGATCGTTTCTTTGCCGGCCAATTTCGAAGCACGAAAGCGGCGGGCGCCAGCGACCAACTCGTACGTCCCATCAGCGCCGTTGGGCGCGGGCCGGACGAGAATTGCTTGCAGGACACCATGCAACTTGATGTTCTCGGCTAACTCCCGGAGCTTCGCTTCATCAAAGGCTCGACGCGGGTTGCTGTTGGATTCTCGGATTCGATCTAGTGGAATATCCCGAACAGACGAAACTGTTGGGGAAGCTGCCTTCGCTGCACTATCTGTGATTGTGGTGCTCATTGCTTTTCCTTTCTTTTCTTTTTGATTAAGCCGTCAGGCCACTCCTCGTCTAAAGCAACCCAGGGATAGGACCCGCCGGTCCGTATAGCCGGATCGACCCCTCATATGGCGAACAAACAGCGAATATGATATTTTACTCTCCATGACGGTCCGATCTTGCCAAGTCACGATTCACGATATGGATGGGGTATCGCACACCCTAGAGGTGACCGCCGCAACTCTCTACGAGGCTGTGGCCCAAGGCCTCGCGGCTGTTCGGGGCAATGAATGGGTGGCCGAGATTGCTGAAGGTTTGAATGTGGTGCGCGTGTCCGTTGCTGATGTTCGCGTGGAACACGAAGTCAAACTCGGGGATTTTACGAAATGGCTGGAGAGAACGAATGGATCACCACGAGAAATGAGCGAACGCCTCAGAATCAGAGCAATTCTTGGCATGCCAGTCACGCGCTAATTAGAGGCATTTCGACGTCTGGACCCTGACCATTTGACCTATGCTGACGGCGGGTTACGTCTACCGAAGAACAAGTCCTAGGCTCGACAAAGACAAGATCAATTAACCGACAAAATTGCGTTCGTAACCGAAATAAGGAGCTGTCTCCACAACCATAAGCCTTCCCCACGCCATCAGCGCCAATCGGCGCGAGAATCTCAGTTTGATTATGTAACTCATCGGACCTAGTCGCCCGCGGCAACCGTTACGGGCGTGCGTGACGCAGGTCACCGCAGTGGACCAGATATTGTCGCAAAATGCGCGCCAGGAGTTGGACATGACAAACGTTGCCACCGGTGCTCGAATCACCCTCAAGAATGTGCTCTATCTGACGGATTTCTCGCAACCATCCGAGATGGCTTTACCATTCGCCGTATCGGTTGCCAGGGAATACGAAGCGAGGTTGTATGCGTTTCACGTCCTAATCCCAAAGGCATACGCATACATGACGCCGGAACTGACCGTGGGCGCGTTGAACGCTCAGGAGGAAGTAGCCCGGCTGAATATGCAGCGCGTCGAAGCACAGCTGGATGGCTTGCCGCACGCATCGATCATAGAGCGCGGAACCGGGGTGTGGCCGTTGCTCGAAGAACTGATCAAGGAGTATGCCATTGACTTAATTGTGGTCGGAACTCACGGGCGTACCGGACCGCAGAAGCTGTTGTTAGGGTCCGTGGCCGAAGAGGTCTTTCGACGGTCGCATGTGCCGGTGCTCACCATCGGACCAGCGGAGCACGGTGGAGCGCACAAGACCGCAAAGTTCCGGCGCGTGCTTTTCGCAACGGATTTCACGGTGGAATCGCTCGCAGGTGTTCCTTACGCCGTCTCGATGGCGCAGGAAAACGACGGTCGGTTGATTCTGCTACACGTGATGAAGGAGCCCGACACCGTTCCGAACGATCAAGCTACCGAGGACGCCACGTCGAGCGTGATGCATCAACTGCAAGAAATTGTTCCGGCGCCGGCCGAGCTCTGGTGCCGGCCGGAAGCCGTTGTTCGATCTGGGCGCCCGGCCGAACAGATTCTCAAGGTCGCGAGAGAGTGCGATGCGGATTTAATCGTTATGGGAATCCGCGATGCGCGCGCCTTCATAGGAGCCGCCACGCATCTGGAGCGGACCACGGCACATAACGTAGTCGTTCGCGCCACTTGCCCTGTCCTGACTGTCCGCAGCTGAAATGAGGCTGTGGGAGACGGCTTGTCGAAACGCCTTGCAGCGAAGATAGTATGAGCGTGTCCGTCATAGAACGCCCCGCCCGATCAAGGCAAAGATCATTTGGAGTCTAACTCAAGCCTTCCCCTTATCTTCCAAGCGCTTCGTTCTCACGGCTTCGGCTCTTACTTTATCGGAGCATGCGCTGCAAAAATAAGCATCGGCTTCCTTGCCGCAAATGTGACATTTCTGTTTGGCTGCTTTCTCGTCGGTTCGGGATTTCGTCTTCATAGCTTCGCTCCGGCCTAAGTCTCTCCTCCCGCGATCCTCACCGCCGGATGCCATCGTGTGATCTAACCCGCTTTGCTACGCCGCAGCTGCCTGCGCTCGCAAACCCGATTCGTTCCGAATCACCACGACCGAGCCTTTCGTCGCAATCAGCATCTTGCTCCTGAACTCCGTCATGGTCCGCGTAACCGTCTCGCGGGATATGCCGACTACCTGTGAGATCTCCTCGTGTGTCAGACCTAGGCTGAACCGTTTTCCTTGCGTCGTTTCCTGGGCATTGGCAGACGATTCGAGCAGGAACTGGGCCACCTTTTCGCTGGCCGATCGCGACAAGCCGAGATAGCGGACCTCCTGGCAGACCTCGCGATAGCCGTTGCTCATCTGCTGCATCGCCGCCGCCGAGGCGTCGCCGTGTTCACGCAGAAGCTTGAGGAAGTCATCGCGTCGCACGAAGTTGACTTGGCAGGGCTGCAGCGCCTCGGCCGTCGACTCGTACGGTTCCCCGGAGAGCGCTCCGTGCAAACCGAGTAATTCTCCCGGCCCGCAAATGCGCACGATCAACGTTCGGCCATCTGCCGAGTTCATCGTCAGCTTCACCCGGCCCTTGCACAGCAGGTACACGCCCCGCGGGATCTGGCCCTCCATGAACAAAACCGCCTGCGCTGGATACGTGCTCGTGAATTTCGAGCCATTGAAGGCCTGGAGAGCTGCGACTGAAAATTGGCAGAAAAAGCCGGTTTTCCGCATCGAGCATGTCTTGCAATCGTCCACGACTTCGATTCCGTACGGTCCGCGCATCTCATTCTCCTTTTCAATCTGAATCATCACTGTCCGCCAGTATCTGCTGCATGAACCCCGAAACGTTCGTGAGCACCGCGCCCTTTTCCCGCATTCCGAGTAACAGCACGCGCCCTGCGCGATCGGCAAAGCTCACCGCGCCCAAATCCACTGTGACCGTGAGTCCACTGAGGGAACTTGCTAATTCCTCCCACACTCTCCTGAGTACTTCCACCCATGCCCCCTCCAAACGCCCCTCAAGCCTTAGCGATGGCTTACCCGCGTCGCCTTCTTGTGTGATCCTCAGCACATTCGCTTCGCTCGCCCGTCACAATTGCACGGATTAGACCAATCACATCGAGGTGGCAGACAATTGGTTTAAGCTGTTTATTTGTATTGTGATAGTCCAGGTTCGACGGAGGGGAGCTCAATCCCGAAATGGAAAATCCCGATGAGATATCGTCAGGCGACGATATCTCGTCACGCGAATGTCGTCATTACTTTATAGATTTTGAGTCGTAGATTCACGCTCCGCGCGGAGACAACATCGCAACGCGATCAGAATCGGAACACAGCCGCCAGTTCGGCCCCTTCGCGGAATTCATCGGACGGAACGATATGAACTTCGCCGCCATCCCGAAGCACAAGAATCGCTGCGAGATTCACGAGTTCATCATCTCCCGGCTCCTTTTTATCGTGAACGTGCACCGTCTCGGGCGGTTGAAACAAACCCCATTGCTCGCCAGTAGGCGGAACAAACAGAAGCCGTACCCTGCCGCTGGCCGCAGCGGCAATTACCTTGCGGAGGTTGCTCGAAGTTAGGGGCGTGTTGATGTGCTCCTTGTAAACTTCGAACGCTCGTGCCTCCGCACCGGACGCGTGGCTCTCAACGATTTTCCGCGAGGCCGCGTGAAGGGCATTCTGCGTCAGCAGATCGGGGTTCCCCGGGATCATATCCTCCAATAGATGCGGATATGTGTTCGCCTCTCTGTATATCGGGAAAAGGTATTCGACGGCGGCCACGATCAGCGGGGCATCCTGATGCTTAAGCACGGCGGCAACCCCACGGTCAACGTCGCGGAAAAAGTGAATCAGGCGATCTTTGTTTTGGATGCCCGGTCCGTGAAAGATAGCGCCTTTCTGGCTGGAGGCGCGCGAAGCGGCCGTGTGCATCTCGTAGTTACGCTCAAAAGACAACCCGGCGAGATCCTCGCGTAGATTCTCGGGAGTATCCTGCAGATCCCGCTCTTCTATTCCGTACCGCGAGCCTTGGAAGAGCCTCACGCGCTTTTGGCTAAGCGCCAAAACGAAGAACCGATCGTTCATCGGCCACAAGGGGAGTAACGGCCGAATGAAGAATTCGCTTCCCACCACCATTCGCTTGACCACCGAAGCCGGCAATCCGCAGCAACCGAAAAAATCCTTGCTGAAAAAGATAGCGACTGCTTGCATGCTGGAGTCCGCTGACTCGGCTCCTTGTACGAGCTGCCAATTCGATTCCAGCAGCCGCTCCGCTTCATCGACCGTCATCGATGTCTTCTCGAAACTTGCTGCGGCTCCGCGGACCAAATCTTTGAGGTACTTTAATCCGTTTTTGGCCGGTTCAGCAGAATTTGAATTTGTGTAAATCGAAATGCATGGCCGATCGTGCACTTTCGTCAGGGCCTCAAAACGAAGTCCTTCGATCCTTGTCCTTTCTTCTTGTACTCGAGGTGCGGTTGTCATGGCGCCCTGTCTTTCCGCCTGGAAAAGGCCTATGCCGCGCTCTTTGTGCCTGTGGTCCGCGCGGCATCAAGAAATCGGCAAACATCTTGGTCGGTGAGTTGTGAGAATTCCTCGTAAAGCATCCCAACAGCCCGGAATTCGCGGGGCGTCAAGAGACACACGATGTCATCCACTTCCGAGCGCAACGATAAATAGGTCGCCAGTGGTGCAACTCCCGCGGCGACGATCACCCGGGCGGCTCCAAGTCTCCTCACACCCTCGATGGCCGCCCGCAGGGTCGAGCCTGTGGCGATACCGTCGTCGACCAGGATCGCTGTGCGATCGCGGAGGTTGAGCGGCGGACGGGAGCTTCGAAACACGCGTTCACTTCTTTCCAGCTCTTGTTTTTCCGCGCCGATCACTTCCTTGATCTCGCGCTTTGACACCCGAAAGGCTTCGACCGCATCCGCGTCCACGATCTCGACACCGCCCATCGCAATCGCCCCCATCGCTAACTCCTCATAACCCGGGACACCTAGCTTGCGAACCAAGAAAACATCCACTGCCAAATCGAGCTGCGCCGCGAGTGCGCACGCGACTTCAACTCCCCCTCGCGGCAACCCCAACACCATTGTGTCGGCGCGTTTCGCAAAGCCCGACAACTTCTCGGCGAGCAACTGTCCCGCTTGATTCCGGTTGCGAAGCCTCTCGATCAAGTGAGCACCATTCATCCTTACTTCAGACAACGCTGCTAAGCCGCAACCGCGTGGCTGATCACCTGCGGCAGTTGTGGACCATAGACCTGTCGCAGCGTATCCACGATTTCCGCATGTGATAGTTCGTCTGTTCGACCGGCGCCGCCCGTTCCGGCATGAAGCACCACGTCGTCCATCGACAAAATCCCTTCGAGCGTGCCTGTCTTGTTCACGACAAGAAGGCGACGCACCTTTTGCTTTGCCATCGTCTCGAGAGCTGTGTGCACGTCGTCTTCGGGCTTACATGAGTAAACGTTGCCGCTCGCGACTTCGCTCACCTCGATGTCTCCCGGCAAACGATTCCGGGTTCCTAACGCGATGCACAAATCGCGGTCGGTAACCACTCCCACGACTCTCGCTTGCGGATCCACGATCGGAAGAATGCCACAGTTACGATTCCACAGGATTTCGACTGCCGCGCCCAAATTCGTGTCCGGACTGCAAAATGCCGGAGTTCGTATCATCACGTCTTGTACTTTCATCGCCCTTCTCCTTCGCGAATCTGCTCGCGTCTCTCAGGTGGCTTCTTCCCACACGCCCGCGTGCCGGTCCTTATGGCTGCGTCGGAGCCTCCGCGAAAAACAGGTCCTGATGGATCACAGCCTCTTCTTCTTGTCGCGCCTTGGGTCTCTTCTTTCGAGTCTCTTTTTTCGGCCGCGCTGGCGTCGCTACCTTGGTCTTTGTCTTGGTCGCTTTCTTTGTCATGTTGCACCTTCGCGGTAACTCTGGCCCAGGGCCTATACACTATCTCTTGGATATCTGAGCTGGACGAGCGTTCCCTGGCCTATTTGTCCGCCGTCCAGCTCAGGAAAGCCACCTCATGCAGCAGCCTTCGTTTCAACTTTGATGTTGCGCGCCTTGGCTAACTTGGGCAGACGGAGTTCGAGAACTCCGTTCTTCAAGTTCGCCACAACCTTGTCCGTTTCCACTTCGGCCGGCAGATCGACGATCCGCAGGATCTGATCTGAGCAAATCTCGGAATAGACGGCCTTGCCCTTCTTTTCCTCTCCCTTCGTCTCCCGCTTTCCGCTGATCACCAGCCGTTGCGGTTCGACGCTCACTTCCAGTTCCTTTTCGTTGAATCCCGGCACTTCTGCCTGCACTTCAAGCGCGTCTTCGGATTCCTTCAGTTGAATATGCACGGGATGCAACAATTCCCTCTCCGCTTGGAACCAGTCGTCAAGTTCACGGCCTCCAATACGGCCATTGCCTTGAAAAATCTCGTAGGCCCGGCGGGAAATGCCGTCGAACATCGCGTTAATGTGTTCAGCCAAGCTCTCGACCTTGAGCGGTTTGATTGTCGTCGGCTCCTTGGCAACTTGTACTGCTACTGCCGTCCTCTCTGCCATGTCTGCTCCTTCATCCTTCTCTCAGTCTCAACTTTGGCCCCGAAACGGTCGGCCTGGCCAGCCCTGTCTTGCTGCCATATCCGGCAAATGCCGTCGAGGCCAGTACTTGGTAGGCTCACCGTCTCAAACCGACACAATTTGCACAGTGATACGCATCACAGAAGGCAGTGACTGAGGTTACCCAGGCGCGCGAATGAGGTCAGACGTCTTTCCGCGAGATTCCAAGCTTCTGCATGCGGGAATTCAGTGTCGTACGGTTCATCCCAAGGCGTTCGGCCGCACCGCCCACCCCACCGATTTTCCCTTTCGTTTCGCGGAGCACGTTGAGGATGTGCCCGCGCTCGATTGCTTCAAGGTTCTCCGAGGACTTCGCCGGCGCTTCCTGCGAAGTCGCCATTTGCGGAGATTCGAGTTCGATGAGCGGAATCCGCAGTTCCGGCCCAGGCGAAAGGATCACAGCTCGCTCGATTACATGCTCCAGTTCCCGAACGTTCCCCGGCCACGAATAGCGGCACAGCGCTTGCATCGTTTCCGGCGGTACGATATCAACGCTCTTGCCCATGCGCTTCGCGAATCGCGCTAGGAAAAAATGCGTCAGCAGCGGAACGTCCTCCGCCCGGTCGCGCAGTGCGGGAACCATCACGGGGAAAACGCTTAGCCTGTAGAAAAGATCGCTGCGGAATTGTCCCGAGGCAATCAGCTTATTGAGGTCACGGTTCGTCGCGGCCACGATGCGCACGTCGGTGGTCATCGTCCGGCTGTTGCCGAGGCGCTCGAACTGCTTCTCCTGCAGCACTCGCAGCAGCTTCGATTGCAATTCCAGAGGAATCTCGCCCACTTCGTCGAGGAAAAGCGTGCCCTGGTGAGCCAACTCAAATCTTCCGATCCGCTGCGCGATGGCGCCCGTAAAAGCACCCTTCTCATGCCCAAAGAGTTCGCTTTCGAGTAGTCCCGCCGGCACGGATGCGCAGTTAATCTTGACAAACGCATGGCCTCGCCGCGGGCTTAACTCATGCACGGCTCGCGCAAGCCGCTCCTTCCCTGTCCCGGTTTCTCCCAAGATCAAGACCGTCGAGTCGGTCGGCGCCACAGTTTCAATCTGCTTTAAGACTCGCTTCAACGGCATGCTCGTGCCGATGATGTCGTTGAAGTCCGTCTCCGTCCGCAGTTCGTCCTCGAGGTACAGTTTTTCCCTGGCGAGCCGTGCATTGAGATCGGCCATACGCCGGAAGGCCAGCGCGTTGTCTAGCGCCACCGAAACTTGGCTGCCGAGTTGTCCTAACGCAATCAAATCCTGCTCAGAAAATGCTCCGGCTTGCCGACCGAACACGTTCAGCGTGCCAAGCGGCCCCTCTCGCCCGGCGAGCGGAATCCAGCAGCCCGATCGAATCGACGCGTCGACAAGATGCTTCGGCATCTCAAACGGAAATCGTTCGGCTGCCGATCCCTTCAGAAGCAGGGCCTTCCCCGAAACGTAAACGGAGCCGTGCGGCGTTCCGACCACTGGCAGCAAGACGTTCTCGGGAAGCGAGGGTACGCCGGGCGCGGCGCCGATTGAATGGATTCGCAGCATCTTCGACTCGGGGTCGTACACGGCTACCGACGCGTAATCAAACGCCTTCACTTGCCGCACGCACGAACCGATCGCGGCCAGCAGCTTTGTGATATCGAGATCTGAAAGCAGCGCATTCGTGACTTCCAGTAGAAACGACTCGCGCACGCGCTTCTGTTCGGTGATATCTCGCGTGATCTTCGTAAAGCCCAGCAGCTTGCCATCCTCGTCGTGAAGCGCCGTGATCACGACGCTCGCCCAGAACCGCGATCCGTCTTTCTTGGTCCTCCAGCCTTCACCCTCCCAACGTCCTTCCCACGTCGCGACCTTGATTTCTTCGTCCGGCGTGCCGCGCTCGACAACTTCGGACGGATAGAAGCACGAAAAATGCCGCCCTATGATTTCGTCCGCGCGATAGCCCTTAATGCGCTGCGCGCCCTCATTCCAGCTTTTCACGCGCCCCTCAGGATCAAGCATGAAAATCGCGTAGTCTTTCACTTCCGCGATGAGCTGCCGGTACCGCTCCTCGCTTGATCGCAGCGCAACCTCGATTTCCTTCCGCTCCGTAACGTCTCGGATCGCGCTCGCCACGAAGCGCCCGTCAGCGTCTTCGATTGGACTCAGGCTGATCTCGACCGGAAAGGTGCTTCCATCCTTCCGGCGCCCCCGGAGCTCAAGCCCCATCCCCATCGGCCGCGTGCGCGGCGCCGCTATATACTCTGTGCGGTCGCGCACGTGCGCGTGTCGAACTTGTTCTGGAATGAGCGTTTCCACCGGTTGGCCCAAGAGCTCCTTGGGCGCGTAACCGAAAACGCGCTCGGCCTGCGAATTCAGGAAGACGATCTTCCCCGCGCAATCCACGATGACCATCGCGTCGGGAGCGGACTCGAGCAAATGCCACCGCTGGTCATCGGGCAACGCCAAGTCACGACCGTTTGGCGTATTCTCTTGCTTCATTGTGTGGAAACGTTAGCATCTGTGTACGCTTGGGGCAAGATACGGTCCGCTGGCCGATTGTATGTCGGAATCAGAATGCGCGTTGCCGGGCCGGTCTTCGGTTCTCTTCGGGATCGGAAGAGTTGGCCCTCCCCGTGACCAAATTGCGCAAGGCAAACAGGGGTTGGCGCATCGGGAAATCATCGCCATACCTTCGCAAATATCAGTAGAGGTCATAATCCCAGGGCCGAATTAATTCTCTCGCGCGTTTTCAAGCACCCGGATTTCGGCGTTCCGCCACTTTGCCGCGGCCGCCTCGACTCCATCCTTAGTTCCGTTGCGGTACCGGCGAATCCAGGGCCTCGCCCTCGTCGTTGGATTTGTAGTTCCGTGACGAGCGTCACATAGAGACGTAGTGTTCGTCACGGTCAATAAGTCGTGTTCGCCATATCTTGCCACCAAGAGGTGGCACATGACCGTGACACCGCCTGCCGTCCTGGTGCTTCACAACGATGAGCGCGAGGCATCCGAGCTGCGGGTTCTGCTCGAACGCGATATCGCCTGCAAGACGTCGGTCACCTGGAGCGGGCTGGAAGCCTTGAGACTTCTCGAAGCCGGTCATTTCGACGTGTTCGTTACTGACGACTACGCGCCCGACCTTTATATCGGGCAGCTTATCGAGCGCGCCGCCACGCTGCCGTCGCCTCCCCAGATCCTCGTTCTCAGCAGCAATTCGGCAACCCCCGCGCTTGCTCGCTACCAGGATCTCGGCCTGTGCACGGTTCTGGAAAAACTACGACCGCGAGCGCTTCTGCAGGCAATCACCGCGGGTTCCTCGTGGAAACAGCCGCAGACCTCCGCCGCGGAGAAGGACCCGACGAAAGACTTGCCGCAAGCCTCCGATGCCAGGCGACTGAATTGATATGGGGTCGAGCGGCGGGGTGGAAGGCACGAAGAGGAGAAATAATATGCAGACATCGACGAAGGAAGCACAAGCAACGATCACTATGAAAGATATCGTCTTCGCGACCGATTTTTCACCGGCCGCAGAAAATGCGCTTTTGTACGCCGCAGATATGGCCCGGCGCTTCCACGCCGCGCTTCATGTCGTCAACGCAGTTGAACCCGCCAACTACGCGCTCCCGCCGGAAACATGGCATACAGCGGATCAGGTTCGTGAACTCGAAACAAAGAAACTGCGGGCGTTTCTCCAAACCTCGTTCCCGGACATCGAGAACGAAGTCCAGCTCTGGGAAGGAACCGTTTCGCAGGTGCTCACTTCCGCGCTCGACCGCGACAACGCTGATCTCGTCGTGCTCGGCACCCATGGACGCACCGGCGTCGGAAAACTTCTTCTCGGATCTTCCGCCGAAGAGATTCTCAGGAACGCTCCGTGCCCGGTCCTAACCATCGGTCCGCACGCGCGGTCGGAGCCGCAGTGGCGACTGGATGAGATCCTGTATGCGACCGACTTCAGTCCTGCGTCGCTTTCCGGCGCTCGCTATGCGGTCGCGATGGCGCAGGAATATAATGCGCATCTTACGCTTCTGCACGTAGTCGAAGGCCGCAAGACCGACGAACTTGTCCATGAGTCCGACCTGATGGCTTCTTCGGCTCGTTTGTTGCGTAACCTGGTTCCGGACGGTGCGGAATTGCCTTCCGAGATCCGGTGCGAGGTCAAGCAAGGCGTGCCGGCAGAAACAATTCTCGAGGTTGCGGAACAGATTCACGCCGGACTGATCGTGCTCGGTGCGCGTCGAGCCTCGGGCGTGCCTGGGGCGGCTTCGCATCTTCCGATTGCGACCGTGCACAAAGTGATCGCGCACGCGCCGTGCCCAGTGCTGACGGTGCGGCACCACAAATCGACGCCATAGGAATGGTCAGTGGCGGCTGGCGGGCCCATGGCGACGCCTCGTTCCGGTCGCTGATGATTCGCGTGGAACCGTGTGGGCCCGATTTCCCGGACTTACCGCGCACTTTCTCCAGCATTGACGCGCGCGGCAGATCCCCGTCTCCGATTGCGGACAAACCATACTGCTCCTGGTGCCTTTGAACGCATCCTTCTTGTGTCCAAAAAGCTCGCTCTCCAGTAGTCCCGCCCCCAGCGAGGAGCAGTTCACCGTCACGACGGGCATAAGGCTCGTGTGACGTAGCTCCCACGCGGCTGTGATTGATATCACCGAACCCTGCCGCAATCGAATGCTCAAATAACCCTTGAACGATGGAGATCGGCGATGCTCGTGAAGGATTTTATGACAAGTGCGCTGATTACCTGCACGCCATGGGACACGGCCCAGAAGGCCGCGAGTCTGATGAAAGCGCATGGGATTGGTGCCGTTCTGGTGGTAACCGATAGATCCGATCCTCTGCTTGAGGGCATCGTGACAGATCGTGATCTCTGCTGTGGTGTGGTCGCTGCCGGAAAGGATGCTGCCTTGGTCCACGTCGCGGATCTAATGACTTCGGTTCCGATAACGTGTCTCTCCGAGGATACCCTGGAACAGTGCGAAGAACTGATGCGGGAAGGTCAGGTGCGCAGAATTCCCGTAGTGACCAACCGGGGACGGTGCGTCGGGATTGTGGCCCAAGCAGACATCGCCCTTCATGCTCCGGCTACGCAGATTGCAAGCATAGTCAAGGAGATTTCCAAACCTGCGGAACCGCGTCCTGAAAAGCGTTCCGAGAGAGATTACTTCTATTGTGGCCAGCCGCACGAGCTGGACCAAGTCTTGCTCCTCAATCGCCGGCGCGAGTTGACCCAGCAACATGAGGTGCTCATATGATCTTTGCAAACCGAACAGAGGCAGGCCAAGGCTTGGCGTTGTGCTTGAAAAGATATGCAAACCGCGACGACGTGATTGTATTGGGAGCGCCTCGGGGAGGCGTTCCCGTTGCTTTCGAGGTGGCCACGGCTCTGAAGGCACCATTGGATGTCTTTGTCCTGCGCAAGCTCGGCGTTCCAGGCCGCGAGGAACTGGCGTTCGGAGCCATTGCGAGCGGAGGGGTTCAGGTTCTTGACCGTCATACGATCGAAGGCTTGGGGATAACCGGGCTGGACATTCAGCGGGTGACACGGGCAGAAAAACAAGAAGTGGAACGTCGCGAGCGTGCCTATCGCGATGGAAGACCCCCGCTGGATGTGGCTGGAAAGATCGTTATTCTCGTCGACGATGGCATCGCCACCGGAGCCAGCATGCGGGCTGCGATTGGTGCCTTACGCCAAATGAACCCTGCGCGGATCGTGATGGCGGTTCCTGTGGCTCCGCCTTCCGCATGTCGTTTGCTCCTAACTGAGGTAGACGAACTCGTGTGTTTGGAAATGCCGGAGCCATTCTTCGGAGTTGGCCAATTTTACGATGACTTCTCGCAGGTATCCGATGAGGAAGTGCAAGAGCTGCTCGGTAGCGCTTCGCGGCAGCTCCGCGAATCTCGGCACCAGAAGTTGGAGACCACGGCGGGAAGGAATCGGCAATAATGGACCGCCGACTATCTGCAGGCGACGTAAGCGCCCATCGGAGTCGTCGGTGCGCTTGAGAACCGAGGTGTGAAAATGGTTGCCAAACACCAACACGATGTCATCAACGCGATTCGCCAATCGGCGCGTCCTCTGACGGGAGAAATATCCGATTTTGATCCCTTGCTTAAAGTGATTGGCGACTCTCGTTTCGTTCTGCTGGGCGAAGCCACGCACGGAACTCACGAGTTCTATCGTCTGCGCGCCGAAATCACCAAGCGTTTGATCGCGGAAAAGGGGTTCACCGCAGTCGCGGTGGAAGCAGACTGGCCCGACGCATATCGCGTGAATCAATTTGTCCGGTTTGAAAGCAAAGATGAAGAAGCGATTGATGCGCTTGCAGGCTTTCAGAGATTTCCGGCTTGGATGTGGCGCAATGCCGACATTCTTGATTTTGTCGGCTGGTTGCGAAACTACAATGAGCACCGGCATTCCCAGCGCGCTGGCTTTTATGGGCTGGACCTCTACAGCTTGCATGCCTCGATGCAGGCCGTGCTGGATTTCCTGAACAAAGTTGATCCGGAGGCGGCACGCCGCGCGCGGCATCGCTACGCCTGTTTCGAAAACTTCGGCGAAGACACCCAAGCGTATGGTTACGCCGCCAGCCTCGGTTTGAGTAAGAGCTGTGAGGATGAAGTCGTCGCCCAATGGATGGAAATGCGCCGGCGCGCAGCGGATCTTGCGGCACGCGATGGCCGCGTCGCGCGAGATGCGTTCTTCTTTGCGGAGCAGAACGCGCGCCTCGTGAAGAATGCCGAGGAGTATTACCGTTCGATGTTTCGCGAACGGGTCTCCTCGTGGAATCTGCGCGACAGCCACATGGCCGAGACGCTGGATGCATTGACGCATCACCTGGGAGCCAAAGCCAAGATCGTGGTCTGGGCGCACAACTCTCATTTGGGCGATGCCCGCGCTACCGAGATGGGACAACACGGTGAACTCAATCTCGGACAACTCGTGCGCCAACGCTACGGAAGAGAAGCGACCCTGGTGGGATTCACAACGTATACCGGAACGGTCACAGCAGCGTCGGAATGGGAAAGCCCTGCCGAGCGCAAACATGTTCGACCAGCAATGCCCGAGAGTTATGAGGCGCTCTTCCACGAAGCCGGGATTGGGAATTTCCTGCTCCCGCTCGGCCAGAGAGAAAAAGCCACATCTCTCTTGCGGGAGCCACGTCTCGAGCGAGCAATTGGTGTTATCTATCTTCCGCGATCGGAGCGCATGAGCCATTACTTCCACGCGCTGCTTCCGGATCAATTCGATGCAATTCTCCATTTCGACGAGACCCGCGCCGTTGAGCCTCTCGAGCGAACTGCCGCGTGGGAAACTGGAGAAGTTCCCGAGACGTATCCTTCGATGCTTTAGAAGATCAACAAACAGCACTTTGAGGACACTCCTAAGACCCACGGTGCGAATACGGCGCAGGGTCCTGAAGCTGTCGGGGCGGCAAAACCGCATCCCCGAGTAGATCAGGACACTCCCGATTCCGCCCTGCTCCTTTGACTGGACCATTCATAATGGTTCTGGAGGTATATGAAGGTTGTCCGGTATCTCCGGCATGTGCAGATGCGCCCGAACGAGCCGCGAGCCAGGCCCGCTTGTGCGGCTGCCTCCGCTGCGGAATTCACGTCGTTACAGGCTCCGGCAGTTGTTCCCAGACCATGATCGATATCGTCACCGATGAGCCGAGGCGTGAACGCCTCGCGTGTGCACATTCGACAGATACTGCGTAAACCATTCTGCCGCGAGCCGAGCAACCTCTTCCAACGTGCCAGGTTCTTCGAATAAGTGGGTCGCACCGGGAACAACGACCAGCTTCTTTTCGCAGGAGAGTTTCGAGAGCGCGTCTTGATTCATCTCGATCACCCGTTGATCGTCTCCTCCGACAATCAGCAGCGTGGGGCAGCGGACCGAGTTCAAGGCATTGTCCGCAAGGTCCGGTCTGCCTCCTCGCGACACGATCGCATCGATCTTCTCCGGCATTTCAGCCGCAGCCACGAGCGCGGCAGCTGCTCCGGTGCTGGCGCCGAAATACCCGAGATTGACGCCTTTCAAATCGGGACGCTGCATCACCCATCGGGTGGCGTCTCTTAAGCGGCTTGCGAGAAAGGGAATGTTAAAGCGAAGTTCGCCAGTGATTTCATCGACATCTTCTTCATTGCGTGTTAACAGATCAAAGAGCAGGGTGCCAACTCCGTGGGATTGAAGCGCGTGCGCAACATAGCGGTTTCGAGGACTGTGGCGGCTACTTCCGCTGCCATGTGCAAACAGGACAATCGAGTTTGTCTGTTTTGGGAGCCCGAGAGTGCCTTCCAAGATCACCCGACCTGCCTCAATCGCAATCTCGTTTTCTATTCCATCTTTCCGGAACTTTCGTCCTGGGATCATTGCAAATCTCCTTTCCGAGCCCAAAATCATGCGGGTCGTCATTTGTGGGCGGGACGCGCATAATGCCTCCTGCGCGTCACGGCTTGAATAGTTTCTTAGACTTCAGGTCCCCGGCAGCAGAATCCTGTTCCTGACAACCCTTCGATCTCCCTAAGATCCCCATCGGGCGCTCTCGCCACACGCCATCCTCCTCGTACTTCAGCGTGTAAATGTGGAGTAGGCGCCACCCCGCGGCAAGGAGCCGGTTAACTTCCTCTCGTCCCTTGGCCTCGAGATTGTGCCCCGTCAGTTCGACGATGCCTAACTGCCAGAGCGGCAACTGCTCAAGGACACTAATTGGGGCTTCACCTGTGGGCGTTTCGCCGCGTGCCTTTCGCGCCATCGTATCCTCGCCGGCCCCACAAATGCTGATACAGGATCGTTAGCGCGGAGGCTGTGACCTCAGTCACCGAGGTTTCTATTTTCAGTCGGCGACGGTGGTGACGGTGGCAGTGATTGGGGAAGATTGTTCCGGCGCCTCCCTGGCCTCGGGAGGCAATTCGTATCGTTGCTGGATCGTTTCCGCCACTGCGTTACAGAGGTCGCGAGTGTGGCCGAGCCGATATCGCTGCTCTACTTTTCGAATCGCGGAAGCAAGCACATGATCGTGGAAGATGTCACCGATCCACTGTGAAAAATCGCCGCGACGTGCGTGTGCGTCGAGTACGGACAGCGGCAAAGTTCTGAGCGACTGCACAAAGTCATTCAGCGTTCGTACCGGCCCTCCAACAGGTCTGCCCTTATCCATGAAAACGAATCCCTGTCCTTCCGTCAGTTGCATGTCGACATATTTTGCTTTATGGCGGACGTGGTCCGTCCATCGGCGCGCGAGATGAAATCGCCTGAGTTTGCCGCCTGCTTCTTCAATCCCGGGTAGGAGAACAGCCTCCTCGATGGTGAGTCCCGCGAAAATGGCCCTCCATTCCGATTCAGCGTTCGCGTTACCCGACATCGCCAATAGCGCTCGGACCTCACGGAGGTCGGTCGTCCGTTTCACGATAACCCCCTCAATAGCCTCGCGAATGTCACTGTGCAGATCCGACAGACGATAGGTGACAAACGTGTACGCGCCCAAGTCAAAGTCCACCAGAGCTCTCACATTCGGTTCATGAAGGAAATAGTGGGCTTCATCCACAATGATTCGATGCGGCAAACCCGTAGTCCTCCGAAGAGAAGTCAGCATCGGTAGAAGCGTTTTTAGGTAATCGACTTTCTCCCGATAAGATGTGTGTGACAAATCGACTACCACGCTCATATGGGGATGTCGAAGCACGCGACATATATCGGGCAGTTCAGGTGGCGGGATTTCGCCACCGAACACGACCACGCCAGGAAGTGATTCGAGCGTCCGGTAGTCGCCCTCCGCATCAATCACGCACAAACTGTACCCCTGAAGAATGAGCTGCTCGCAAATTAGACCGGTGATCCAGGATTTGCCGGATCGCGGGTCTCCTGCGATCAAGATGTTCCGGCCGCGCATGGCAAGCGCGAGAGGGTAACCGTCCTCCGTTGTGCCCAAAACGAGGCATCTTCGCTCGGTCCGTTCGGGAGGCAGCCGCATCTCCCGCGCTGCCCGGCGAATATATCCCGCGACTGCGCCGGGGTCATTGCCGGCTAATACTTCGTCGGCGCGCGCCTGCAGCGCCTTGCTGCCCCAACCAACGGCCACTCCGAATTCACAGGCCGAGAGAAGATCGTGGTCATTTTCCGCGTCGCCGATCGCGATTGCATTGTGGGGCGAAAGGCGGAGCAACGTTAATGCCTCGCGCAGACCGACTCCCTTGCTGATTGCTTGGGGAAGCACCATTAGTCGGCCGCGATTGAACAAAAGAGCGAGCGGTAGTTCCAACTCCCGGACCACCGCCAGGATTTGCGGGGCCGCCTCGGCGTCGGTCTCGACGATGCACTGGCCCGCGGCGAATGCAATGCCGCGTCGACGTAGTTCTTCGAGAAAGACCGGTGACGCAGGCGCACCAAGGAGCCGTAGATCTCGACCCGGCAGCGCCAGAACGGCGCCATTTTCCCCAACCACGCCGTCAACAAAGTCGAGATTTCCCGCGACCCTTTGCAAATCCGTCAGAATACGACCGGTCACAAGGATCACCGCAATTCCTTGCGCGCGCACTTCCGAGATGGCGGCCCGAACGTCAGGGTTCAACTGCCCGTCCCGTGCGATCGTGCCGTCATAGTCGAGTGCCAGCACACAGAATTTCATTCTATCCCTCAGCCGCTTTGCCCGCGGCAGCGCGTCTCGGGGCCGTCAGCAGCTCGTGCGCAAATCTCAGAATTCCTGTCACAGTTCACTTCCGCTCGCGTTGCGAGCCAATTTTCTCAGGGGGGCATTGCAAGTATTAGGAACCGCGTCACCGGAAACGGTGACGCCGGTCACAGAACAAAGCCAGCCACGATGCTCCACTTGTCCCGCCAAGCGAGGCACATAACTGCCGAAACCGATTTGTGATGGCTATAGCCGCCGGAACTAAAGGAAAGAAGTGAACGATGGAGTCCTGTAAGCGCAGTGGAGGTCCAAGAACATGAGTATTTTCGAAAGCGTTGCGGAACACCCCAGATATGGATTGCCCAAGCGGATTTTGGTTTCTCTGGTTTCGTCGGCCCTGTTGTTTGCGACCCTGCCGCAAGGCGTCGTGGCCTTCCCGAACTCGCGAGCCCAGGGCACCGAAACACCATCTGACCAAGCTCCGCCGTACGCACAGCAGACTCCTGAGCAGCTGCAGCAATTGGTGGCTCCAATCGCGCTGTACCCGGATTCTCTTGTGGCGCAAATCTTGGCAGCATCCACGTTTCCGGAACAAGTTGTCGAAGCCGACCGATGGGTTCAGGACCATCCAGGTTTGAGCGGTGATGCCCTCGCGCAAGCCGTGGATCAGCAGCCGTGGGATCCGAGCGTCAAGGCCTTGACTGCATTTCCTTCCGTCCTGGCAAACATGGACAAGAATCTCTCCTGGACGTCTTCTCTCGGGGACGCCTACTACAACCAGCAACAGGACGTGATGGATGCAGTGCAAGTGATGCGTCAGCGAGCCGAGCAAGCCGGCAACCTTAAGACGACTCCGCAGCAAATCGTGACGACGGAGGGATCGACGATCATCATCGAGCCCGCCAATCCTGAAGTGGTTTATGTTCCAGCCTACGATCCGTGGTTAATTTACGGATATTCGATCCTGCCGTGGCCCGGCTGGTATGAATATCCGGGCATCTGGTTTGGCGGCCCGTATCTTTCCTTTGGAGTTGGCTTCGGAGTCGGCTGGTTCGGCGGCTTTGGCTGGGGCTGGCCTTATTGGGGCTTCGACTGGCGCCACCACTATCCCATTTATCACCATAATCGGTACTACTCCGGAAGCAGAACGTTCTACAACCGGAACTCCTTCTACGGACGAGCTCCAGCTCCGCGTGGTGGTGTTCGACCAGGAACGACGGCGAGGCCTCCGTCAGCCCTGGGTAGGCCGGGGACTGTCTTCAACCGCCCTGGAGCGACGGCGAGGCCCTTTGAGGGGAGCACGCCCGCTGCCAGAGGCTACGCTCCGCCCCGCGGCCAAAGCGGAGTTCACTCAGGCGCTTTCAGCAACTACGACCATGGCGGAGAGACAAGAACCTATTCCTCGCGTGGAAGCTCCAGCCTCGGTGGCGGAGCGCGTGGCGGTGGCGGTGGGCATGGCGGGGGACACCACTGATCCAGACTCCTTTGAATAGGTTTGGTGAATCTTGAGACTCCACAAATGAGGAGAAGAGAGATGCAGCAGATTAAGCCAAACTTCGACGGTTCTCCCCGGGAGAATCTACTGAAGCTTGCAGCCTTCGTTATTTTCCTGGCGGGATGTTTCCCCATGCCCCTGGTCGCGCAGCAAGCCGGGCAGAAAGTATTTTCGTCCGCTTCCGCCGCCAGCGCAGCTCTCGTAGCGGCAGCGCATAGCAACGATGAAAAGGCATTGCTTGAAATCCTCGGACCCGACGCGCAGCAAATCGTATCGTCAGGAGACCTGACCGAAGACGACCAAAACCGCGCCAATTTTGTCCAGAGATATCAGCAAATGCACCGCCTGGTCCAAGAGCCAGACGGTACGACAACTCTATACGTCGGCGCGGAAAACTGGCCTATGCCGATACCACTTGTCGAGAAAGGCGGTGCGTGGTACTTCGATACCGCCGCTGGCAAAAAGGAAATTCTCTACAGGAGAGTCGGCCGGAACGAAATATCGGCCATTCACGTGTGCGAGCAACTTGTGGCTGCGGAAAAGGAATACTACTCGACGCACAACAGCGAATACGCGCAGAAGATATTCAGTGATGAAGGAAAGCAGGATGGTCTGTATTGGAGTGCCGCAGAGGGCCAGCCCCAAAGTCCCATTGGACCTCTTGTGGCATCCGCCGTGGCCGAAGGCTATGCCCCGAGTCGGGACGGCGCCCCAGCGACTCCGTACCGCGGCTACTTTTACCACATACTTTCGCGGCAGGGCGCGAGCGCTCCAGGCGGCGCGAAAGGCTACATCGCCGATGGAAAGATGACAAGGGGTTTTGCCTTCGTGGCCTACCCGGCGGAATATCGGTCGTCCGGAGTGATGACGTTCATCGTCGGCCCGGACGGAGTGGTTTACCGCAAGGACTTGGGCAGGAATACCGCAGTTCTCGCCAAGGCTATGAAGGAATACAACCCCGATTCCGGCTGGGCAAAGGACGAAAATCAGGTCGAGGAAACTGCCGCCGAGCGGAAAACCAACTGAACGGAGTGAGCATTTCCGTCATCCAACAACGTGAGGCGATCGATGTTTCCTCTATCAAAGCTGGCGGAGGGGGAAATAGTGCCGCAGATCGCCTACCTGCTTGACTCGTAACCCTGTAGCACGCGGATGTAATTCGCGCGCGAAAGCGGCCGCGTCCGCGACATTGCATTGGCTCAAGCCTGGATGCGGCCGAGCGTCTCGAGATCGCGCGCTGCCAGCCAACCCTTCAGGCCATCCACCAAGATCTGTATGTGGCCCGCGCCATGCCTTAGAAGCGCCGAGGTGGTCATCACCACATCCGCCCCTGAAATAGTCTCGACTCGGATCACGGGAGCCCGTGACCTAGCTCACAGCGTCCACTGCGATGCCTGGGCCAAGATTCGAAAGAAGGAGATCAGAATGATTACCGCGCAGAAGCAAACCCCGGCCAAATCATTGATCAACAGAGAACAGGCTCCTTTGCTCTGGTTTGAGGAATGCGGGATCGCCGACGTCCCGATCGTGGGGGGCAAGAATGCGTCGCTCGGCGAAATGATCCAGCATCTTGCGTCCAAAGGCGTCCGCGTTCCCAACGGATTTGCGACCTCGGCTCGCGCTTACCGCCGCTTCCTCGAATTCAATAAGCTGGACGTCAAGCTGCGCAAACTCTTCGCAGGCCTGTCGGTCGAAGATCTCGATCAACTCCGGCGCGTGGGAAGCCAGGCCCGCGCTTTGATTATGGAGGCTTCGTTCCCCGAGGACCTCGAACACGCCATTCGAGACGCTTATGCCCGCCTGTGCGAGCAATACGGTCCCAATACGGACGTTGCCGTCCGATCGAGTGCCACGGCGGAGGATCTGCCCGATGCCAGCTTCGCCGGTCAGCACGAAACATACCTGAACGTGCATGGCGTGAATTCCGTTCTCGAAGCCTGCAAGAAATGCTTTGCTTCGATTTTCACCGACCGCGCTTTCTACTATCGCCAGACGCACGGATTCGATCATCTCCTCATCTCGCTTTCCATCGGAGTGCAGAAGATGGTGCGTTCGGACCTCGCGTGCTCCGGCGTGATGTTCTCGATCGACACTGAAACGGGTTTTGCGAATTCCGTGCTGATCAACGCCTCGTACGGCCTCGGCGAAAACATCGTCCAGGGGGCCGTGAATCCCGACGAGTTCATGGTGTTCAAGCCGACCCTAAAGCAGGGATTTCGCCCGATCCTCTCGAAAACAGCCGGCACCAAAGAAACCAAGCTTGTCTACGACATCGGCGGCTCGAAATCGACGAAGAACGTGCCCGTTCCGCCAAGCGAACGCAAAAAACTGACGCTGACGGACGAAGAAATCCTCGAACTGGCGCGATGGGCTTGCACAATTGAGGATCATTATTCCGAGGTGAACGGCAGGTACACGCCGATGGACATGGAATGGGCGAAAGATGGAATTACCGGGGAGTTGTTCGTCGTGCAGGCTCGTCCGGAAACGGTCCAGTCCCGAAAGAAGAAACTCGTTCTTCGGACCTATCGGTTGAAATCGGCAGGGAAGCGCCTCGTCAGCGGGCACAGCGTGGGCGAGGCAATCGGGACCGGCACAGCGCGCCTGATTCTCGACGCACACCGCATGGGCGAATTCCAAAACGGAGAAATTCTTGTGACCGACAAGACCGATCCCGACTGGGAACCCATCATGAAAAAAGCGTCGGCCATCGTCACGAATCAAGGCGGGCGAACATGCCACGCCGCGATCATCGCCCGGGAACTGAGCATCCCAGCCATCGTCGGAAGCGAGAAAGCGACCGGCGTCCTCATGACTGGACAGGAAATCACCGTTTCGTGCGCCGAAGGAGAGATCGGCTACGTCTACGATGGTGTCCTGCCCTTCGAGGTCTCCGAGCTGCCTCTTGATCAGCTTCCGAAGCCCTGCACGAAGATCCTGATGAACATCGGCAATCCCGAGGATGCGTTCAACCTTTCAAGTATTCCCACCGACGGAGTTGGCTTGGCGAGGCTTGAATTCATCATCGCGAATCACATTCAGGCTCACCCGATGGCGCTGGTCCATTTCGACCAACTGGCTGATCCGAAAGTGAAGGCGCAATTAGCCGAACTCACGTCGCTCTATGACGATAAGCCCCAATTCTTCGTGGATAAGCTGGCACAGGGCGTGGGACTGATTGCCGCCGCTTTCTATCCGAAGCCTGTGATCGTACGTCTCTCGGATTTCAAAACGAATGAGTATGCCCACCTCCTCGGCGGACAGCAGTTCGAACCCGTGGAAGACAATCCGATGATCGGCTGGCGGGGTGCATCCCGCTACTACCACGATCGCTACCGCGAAGGATTTGCGCTCGAATGCCGCGCCATGAAGGCGGTGCGCGAAGAAATGGGCCTAACCAATGTGATCCTCATGATTCCGTTTTGTCGGACCGTGGATGAGGGCCGCGCGGTGCTGGCAGAAATGGCCAAGCACGGTTTGGAGCGCGGAAAAAACGGGCTCGAAGTGTATGTGATGTGCGAGATCCCGAGCAATGTTATCCTCGCTGACGAATTCTTCCAGATTTTCGACGGATTCTCGATCGGCTCGAACGATCTGACTCAGCTCACGCTCGGTCTGGATCGCGATTCGGCGCTCCTCGCTCCTCTCTTTGATGAGCGGAACGAGGCTGTCCGGCGCATGATCCGTCTGGCCATCGACGCGGCGAAGCGCAACTCAAAGAAGATAGGCATCTGCGGACAGGCGCCCAGCGACTACCCAGAGTTCGCTCGCTTTTTGGTGGAGCAAGGAATCGACTCGATCAGCCTCAACCCCGACTCCGTCTTGAAGACTCTCGTCGACATAACCGAGACTGAACGGGATCTGAAGTTGAGCCCGAAGATTACTGTTTAAGTTGGATCAGCAGCTGGAAACGTAACAGCCGATATGGCACTGGAAGCCGAGACAAGCAAAGCTGCGGAGACTCAGGATAGTGGTGCGCGTTTTTCATTACCCGGCACTGCCTCCACTGGCCGGGGACACCCGCACGTCATCCGTCTGAAACTGCACGATCTCAACCAGCTCTTCAATTCGATGGATCCCTCGCCCTTCGTCGAAAGGGATCTCGACGACGATGCGGAAGAGTTCATCGTAAGCTGGGCCCAGGAATTTCCAGCCAATGGTCCCGTGAGATTGCGCATTTACTTAGATCAATGGCCGGCCGAGGATCCGAAGGAGCTGATCAAAACGGCTGTCCACAACCACTTTTCGCACCGCGTCCAAATCGGCCGTTGGGAGTTCGAACGTCTCCTGAAGCAGGGACGCACAAGCCTCTTCATCGGCTTGATTTTCTTGGCCGTATGTCTCCTTTTCAGCAAGCTGCTAGGCGGTGAAGCTGGCACCTGGGCCGCCGTCCTGCGGGAAAGCCTAACGATTGCCGGGTGGGTCGCGATGTGGAGGCCGATGCAGATTTATCTTTACGATTGGTGGCCCCTGCTGCGGAGAATCCGAATCTACGCCAAACTAAGCCATATGCCCGTCGAGGTTTTGCAAAGGGCATAGCCTGACTGCGTCGCTCGTATGTGAGCCGGGTGATGGTCGCCGTACCGGGGAAGATTCGACAATTTCATAAAGAAGGTGCTCCTATGAGACGCATCGCGATCGTCAGCAGCGGGGGCGACGCTCCCGGAATCAACGCCGCGATTCGAGCTACCGTACGAACGGCCATCGACAAAGGATGGGAGGTTTTCGGCGTTCGCCACGGATATCGTGGTCTTGCGAGCGACGAGTTTCTGCCTTTGGGACTCCGGGACGTCGGCGGAATTATTCAGCACGGCGGCACCATACTGGGCAGCAAGCGATATCCCGAATTCAAAGCCGATGAGGAGCAGGTTAAGGCCATTGGATTCTTGCGACGGCGAGGGATCGACGTGCTCGTTGTAATCGGTGGCGACGGGTCGCAAGCGGGCGCTCATGCTCTGTCGCTGAAGGGCTTCCCTGTCGTGGGAATCGCGTCAACCATCGACAACGATCTGTTCGGCTCTGAAATCACGATAGGCGTCGACACTGCGCTGAACGTAGCCTTGGAAGCAATCGACCGCATCAAGGTAACCGCTTCCTCTCACGAGCGCGCGTTTCTTGTCGAGGTGATGGGTCGCAATTGCGGCTACCTCGCGCTGATTTCCGGGATTGCCGGCGGCGCCGAGTGCATCGTTCTTCCAGAGACCCCGGTCGATCCGGAGACGGTCGCGCACGATTTGCGTGCTGCCTACGAACGCGGGAAAGCGCACGCCATCGTTGTGGTTGCCGAGGGAGCTTGCTACAACGCGGAGGGCCTCACGCGATATTTCCAGGAGCACCGCGAGCGGCTTGGCTTCGAGTTGCGCGTCGTAAAGCTGGGACACGTCCAGCGGGGCGGTACACCAGGTGTCTTTGACCGGCTGCTCGCTACTCGCATGGGTGCGGCTGCCACGGAGTGCATCGCGCGCGACGAAAACGGTGTTGTTGTGGGTTTGACCAAGGGCGAGATTGTGGCCACGCCTTTGACGGACATTGTCGGTAGGAAGAAGACCCTTGATCCCTACCTGCTGAATCTGGCGGGCATTCTTGCACAATAGCCCGCTTGGGCACGATGTCGCAATCGTCCGATAGACAAGCGATGGAAGCTCAGCGACAATTCTTGAATGCGACACTCAGCGGTCGTCTTGTTCTTGCTCGTTGTTCCACTGACCGTTCCAGCCCGGCCGCTCACTTCGGATGCCGGAGCAGCGCCGCAGGAATATCACCTCCGCCTCTATCACACGCATACGGGCGAGAGGCTCGACATCGTCTACCGCCGAGGGAATGATTACATCCCGAAAGCGCTCGCGATGCTCGATTATTTCCTCCGCGACCATCGCACGGGAGAAGTCCATCACTACGATCCGAGAGTCTTTGACATTTTGGAGCAACTGACCGTGGCTGTGGGCCGCCCTGGTACGGAAATCGACATCATTTGCGGGTACCGCACGCCTTGGAGCAACCAGTACCTTCGCGCGCATACCGAAGGCGTCGCGAAGAACAGTCTGCATATGCAGGCGCAGGCGATCGACATTCGAATACCCGGGGTGCCGACCTCTCGCGTGCGCGATATCGCTCTCTCTCTACATCGCGGGGGTGTGGGCTACTATCCTCACTCCAATTTCGTCCACGTAGATACGGGGCGCGTTCGCCAGTGGTGTTTCGAGTGCTCCGTCCCGCAGCCCGCCGGGGACTAGCGCGGGTACGGGTATCCCTTGTCCAGCGCTTGCTCCAGCGCCGCATCATGTCCGTAAATGTCGTCATAGAAATGCACGACGCCGTCTTCGGAAACGATCGCGGTCCCATACACGATTAGCACGGGAATCGGGTGCGCGAGCGTCACTTCTTTTGTGTCCGTGCCGTTCATTGCGGCGCGAATATGGCCCGCGTCCCAGCCCGCATTATTGCGAAGAACCCAGGCGGCCAGATCGGCGGGCTTTTCCAGCCGGATACAACCGTGACTGAAGTCACGCCTGGACCGTGAAAACAATTCCGTGGCCGGAGTGTCGTGCATGTAGACGTCGAATTCATTCGGAAACATGAATTTGACGAGTCCTAACGAATTCTCGGGCCCGGGCTTCTGCCTGAACGTGAGTTTTCCTTCGCGAGCCTCCTGAAGAATCTCGTTGGTGACAGCTCCCGAACCTACGACGTTTCCATGATCGTCCACGATCTCCATGTTCTCTTTCGGCAAATAACCGGGGTTTCGCTGAAGGCCCGGAATCACCTCCGCAATCGCAATCGAGAGCGGCACGTTCCAATAGGGGCGGAAGATGACAGAGCGCATCTTGCTCATGAAGATCGGCGTATCGTGGCGGCCGTACGCCTTGCCGACTACGACTTTCATTGTGACTGCGATGTTGAACTGATCGTCGTACGCGCGCAGCCGGAACTCCGGAACATTTACAACGATCGGCGAATGCCGATACTCGTCCGGAAGCCACCGCCAGCGCTCTAATGTCAGTTCCATCTGCCGGACGCGGCGGTTCAGGGGCACGTTCAACTCCGCGATGGTTTCGGCATCGATTCGCCCGTCTGGCGTTAGCCCATTGCGGAGTTGGAAGTTCTTGACTGCATTAACGAGTTCGCCGTCATAGATCGCGCCGTCGGGCTGAAACGTGGCGTTCGCTGGGAGATCCCCGACAAGCCGCAGCAAGCGAGCCAGACGCGGCACGCCCGGATACGAATCGCCCGGCTTTATCGGCTTCTTGGTCGCAGGAAGAATCTCGCCGTCGTCTTGCCGCGCCATCTCGCGATACCGCGCGAGGGCTTGGATCGTACGTTGATAGCCGGGATAAGGCGGCTCGACCTGCCGCAAAACTCCCGGCACATCCGAGGCGTGGACCACATTCTCGCGCAAGAATTCCGGCAAATCGTATCGTCGTGAGGAAACGTCAACCTCGAAGTCCAGATGTTGCGGATTGATTCTGCCGACGTGCAGGCCCGAAATATACCGCATGGCCGAAACGGTAAGAGCGACATCGAAACGCACGAGGTCCGATTCTTTGGAGTCACCGGTCGTCGGCTTCAGACGCGCTAGGCGTCCGGCCCACCGCGAGCCATCATAGTCCTCGGGCGATAGCCCCTTCTCGTCTGCCTTCTGGAAAAGCGCGATCATCGCCAGAGCCTGGGGTGTGGCTTGCATTCCATTCACCCATGGCAACGCATCGCCGTATCCCTCGTAGAACCTGGCCACATCGTCCCGACAGTCGCTGAAATCCGGCCACCGCGAGTCGGGCAGCCTTCCTGCCTCCAAGATCGCGCGCAGCGCAGCCTGACCCTCAGGGCCGAGCGACTCGGCATTTTGAGCGGATGAGGTCTGCGGCTCAGCCGATCCGAGCACTGAATTCGTAGCGTTGCCGCAGCCCATGACGAGCAGAGACATCAGCAGGAGGGCGGACCAAACGGCCGCCCGGTTGGGCGCGAAACGATAACGAGCTGGAGAACAGGGGATCATTCCAGTGACTTGCGGAAGCGCAGTACGCTGACGGTGAGTGTCAGGAAGGCAAAGCCCGCCATCAACAGCATGTTCGGCCATAGAACGTCGAGGCCGACGCCTTTCAGAAAAATGCTCCGAAGAATCAGCACTACGTGGCGCAGCGGGTTGAAATAACTGAGCTTCTGGAAGAATGGAGGCATGCTGCTGATGGGCGTGCCGAACCCGGATAAACTGGTCATGGGCATCGTGAAGAAAAATGCGGTAATCATCGATTGCTGCTGCGTAGCGGCCATGGTGGAAAGCAAGAGTCCCAGGCCGAGCGCCGCAAGCAGAAACACCATCACGCCAATTGCGAGCACGGCGATATGACCGCGCAGCGGCACGCCGAACCATAGCGTGCCTACCAGGGTCAGCATCGTGGCGTCGAAACACCCGATCAGAAAGAAAGGCACGGTCTTGCCGACGATGAATTCCCATCGGCGAATCGGCGTGACCATCACCTGCTCAAGAGTCCCAATCTCCCGCTCGCGGACGACGGCGAAGGCCGTCAAGTTCATAATCAGGATGAGCATCAAATTTCCAAGGACGCCGGGAACGAAATACCATTCGCTCTGGAGCCCTTCGTTGAACCACGGACGTGCTTCGAGATCTACATTCGGCACGAATGACACCAACTGCGGCGCGATTCTCTGCAGGCGGTCGATTTGATAGTCCTGCGCAAAGCTCGCTCCCACTTCGCTCAGGTAGCCGAGCGCAACCAGAGCGGTATTGGAGTTCGAGCTGTCCACGATCACCTGAACCGATGCGCCTTGGCCGTTGCGTAGGTGCTCCGCAAAGCCCGAGTCGATTTCAACCGCCAGCAGAAAATCGCCGCGGTCGATGCCCGTGCGGAGCTCGTCACGCTCGCTCGCATATTTGGTCACGTGGAAGTAGCGGCTGGCGGCGAAGTGGGACACCAGTTCGCGACTCTCCTGCGTATTGTCCTGATCGAGCACCGCCAGCGACACGTGCTTGATCTCCATGGTCGCTGCATAGCCGAAAATGACCATTTGGATGAGCGCTGGCCCAAACAGCAACCAGCGAGTGTGCGGGTCGCGCAGCGTCTGGATGAACTCCTTCTTGATCATTTGACGAACGCGCTCGACCGCTTCGCGAATTTTCATACCAGCCTCTTCTGAAATGACCGCGTGGCGAGCGCGACCAAAACCGCCGCAATTGCCGCCAGAGCGAAAATGTCGCCCGCCAGCAGTCGAACGTCGGTGCCTTTCAAAAACACGTTTCGGAGGATGGACACGTAGTAACGCGCCGGAAGTATGGCGGTGATCCACTGGACGACAACGGGCATCTGATCGATCGGGAAGATGAAACCCGAAAGGAGGAACGTCGGCAGGAACGTGGCGAGCAGGGCCATCTGACAGGCGCCGAGTTGCGATTTGGCCGTAACAGAAATGAAATAGCCCAAAGAAAGAACCACAAGCAGAAAAAGCATCGAACAGCCGAAGAGAACGACCCAGCTTCCGCGAAACGGCACACCAAACCACAACACGGCCGTTCCCGCGCAGATCGCCGTATCCGCAATCCCGATCACGAAGTAGGGAAACAGTTTCCCGATCTGAATTTCGAGCTTGCCCACGGGGGTGGAGATCAGCTGCTCCATCGTGCCGCGCTCCCATTCGCGAGCGATGGTCAGCGAAGTGAGAAACGCGCCCACCACAGCCATGACCAGGGCCACGACGCCGGGAACCAAGTCAGCCATGCTTTCGAGATCTTCGTTGAACCAGGTGCGCGGCTCGAACGTCACGCTTGGTGCGCCTGTGGCAAGGCCTTGGGCCTGCTGCCAGGCGAGCTGTATTTCCGAGGAGTAGCTCTGCACGATCGCCTGCGCGTAGCCCATGCCGATGCTCGCCGAGTTGCTGTCGCTGGCGTCCAGTATCGCCTGCACGCTGGCGTGGCCGCTGGAATGGAGGTCTTCTGCGAATTGCGGCGGCACCACGACTGCGATGCTGCACACTCCGTAATCGATGTTGCGGACGACGTCCGGATAGCTGTCCGACACTCGAACGACGTTGAAATAATCGGTCGCCTGAAAGTGCTTGAGGAGGTCCTGACTGGTTTGCGTAGCGTCGCGATCGTACACGCATAGCGGAACGTGCTTCACGTCGAGATTTACGGCGTAGCCAAAAATGAAAAGTTGGACCAGCGGTATGACCAGAATGATGAGCAAGCTTCGCGGATCGCGGATAATCTGGAGCACTTCCTTCCGCAAAATCGCGACGATGCGCGTCCAACTCATGCCGCAGCCTCGCTCTTCGTACTCGCGCCGCGCGTCGCCGTCAGCGATACGAAGACATCCTCGAGGCTCGGCGCAATTTGCTCGATCCGACTCACATGCAGCTGTTTTGCGGAAAGCAATTCGCGGATCTTCGGAGCCGCAACCACCGCGTCGGCCACCACGGCGTGAATGCCGCTGCCGAACACGGCCGCATCCACCACTTCGGGAACTGCCTGCAGCAATTCCAGCGCAGGGCCGAGAGGCTCGCATTCGATCATGAGGAGCTGCCCTTTCATGCGCTCGTTCTTCAGTTCGGTGGGCGTGCCCATGGCGACGATGCTCCCGCGATCGAGCAGCACGAGACGGTTGCAATATTCGGCTTCGTCCATATAGTGCGTCGTGACGAACACGGTGACTCCTTCTCCGACCATGCTGTGGATCAGATCCCAGAACTGGCGGCGCGAGACAGGATCAACCCCGGAGGTGGGCTCATCCAGAAAAACAATTGGTGGGCGATGCAGAACGGCGCAGCCGAGCGCCAAACGCTGTTTCCATCCGACGGCAAGAGAACTCGTCGGGTTGCGCTCACGTCCTTCGAGCCCCGCCATCTTGAGCGCCCACGCGATGCGGCCCGGAATTTCTTTCTTGGGCACGCTGTACATGCCGGCGAAGAACTCGAGATTTTCGACGACGCGCAGGTCGTTGTAGAGCGAGAACTTTTGCGACATGTAGCCGATCCGCTGCCGCACAGCCTCGGGATTCCGAGCGACGTCGATTCCGGCCACACTGGCCTGCCCTGAGGAAGGCCGCAACAACCCGCAGAGAATGCGGATGGTCGTGGATTTGCCGGAACCATTCGGGCCGAGGAACCCGAATATCTCACCGTGACGAGTCTCGAAGCTCACATCGTTGACCGCGACGAATGTGCCGAATCGCTTGGTGAGATTCTTAACCACGACCGATGGTACGCTCTGATTCATGAGAGCTTTGCCGGCGATTGCCTCGCCGCCTCTCTCTCGACCGCCGAAACGAAAAGATCCTCAATGCTCGCTGTCACTTGCTCGATCGAGTCATACGGAACCTTGGCTGTGTCCAAGCGCGCCTGCAACTCGGGAAGTCGCTTGGCCGCATCGTCCACGAAGATGTGCACCCGATCTCCGACGAGCAGGACGTCTCGCGTGCCGTTGGCGCCATGCAGTTCACCATGGACGCGCTCGGGATCGGATGAGTGAACAACGATGACGCCACCCGGAAATTTCTTCTTCAGTGCTTCCGGACGATCGCAGAAAAGCATGCGGCCTTGATAGAGCAGGCCCACTCGATGGCAGCGTTCGGCTTCATCGAGATAGGAGGTCGAAGTAAGAATGGCGACTCCCTGCGCGAGGAGCGAATAGAGAATTTGCCAGAAGTCTCGCCGCGAGACCGGATCCACACCGTTGGTTGGCTCATCCAGCAGAATCACGCGCGGCGTATGAATCAGCGCGCAGACCAACCCCAATTTCTGCTTCATTCCTCCCGATAAATTCCCGGCCAGGCGGCTCCGAAACTCGGCGAAACCCGCGGCGGCCAGAAGTTCGGCTGACCGTTGCTCGCGTTCTTTGCGTTTTACGCCGAAAAGGTCCGCATAAAACCGGATGTTTTCGTCGACCGTAAGATCTTCATACAGGCCAAACCGTTGGGGCATGTAGCTGAGGTCTTGTTTGGCGCCTTCGGGATCAAGCCGGATGTCGTGCCCAGCGACGGTCGCCGAGCCGGAATCTGGAGTGAGAACACCCGCGAGCATTCGCATCGTCGTCGTCTTGCCCGCACCATCAGGCCCGACGAGTCCAAAGATTTCCCCTGCCTGAACGTCAAACGAAAGCCGGTCGACGGCGCGAACATTGCCAAAGTGCTTTCCGATACTGGATACGAGAATTGCAGGGGTCGAATTCATTGCGGCACCCTTATTTCACCCGGATGTAGGCATCCGCCGGCATGCCGGGTTTGAGTTCGTGATTGGGATTCTCGACGTCGACCTTGATGCGATACACGAGCGTGACGCGTTCCTTCTCGGTCTGCACGCTTTTCGGAGTGAACTCGGCGTCCGATGCGATCACTGAAACGCGACCCTGATAGACCTTGCCCGGATATGTATCGGTGCGAACGTCGACGGCCTGGCCCCAGCGGACCTTTCCGAGATCGGTCTCCGGCAAATACACGCGCAGCCAGATGTGGTCCAAGTCGGCAAGCGTCACGATCGGCGTCCCGGGAGATACGACTTCACCGAGTTCAGCCTCACGGACCAAGACGATGCCGTCGAACGGCGCTCGAAGCACCGTGTAGCTCAGCCGAATCTGCGACAGATCGAGATTCTGCCGCGCTTGGCGGACGTTCGAGCGATCCACAGCCAATTCTTCTTTCCGCGTACCCTCGACTAGTTCGTTCAGAATCTCCTGCGCCCGGTCGTAAGCCGCCTGTGCGCGGGTAACGTTCGTCGCAGCTTGATCGCGCGTCTGCCCGGAAATTTCGTCTTTCTCGTACAAGGCTTCGTACCGCGTGTAGTCCTTCCTTTTTTGATCGAGGTCCGCCTTCGCGTCGATCACGGTCTGTTTCGCCGCATCGATGTCCTGCCAGCGACTGCCTGCGAGTCCCAGCGACAATTGGCGGTCTCGAACACGCTCTGTTGCTTCGTCAACGGCAACCTGCTGTCGGTAGTCGGCGCTATCAAGGCGCGCAAGGAGATCGCCCGTTTTCATCGCCATGCCTTCGTCCACAGGAAGATCGATGATGCGGCCCATCACCTTGAAGCTGACCAGGCTTTCGTGCGCCTCGATGTTGCCCGAGAGCTTCAGCACGTTCGCGGAAGACCGATCTGCGATCCACGTTTGATACGAACGCCACCCGACAAACGCCGCGATGGCAACGGCCAAAATGATGAGAAACGCGCGTTTCATGGCACTTTCACCTTTTCAAGAATATTTGCGCTGCCGGCCGGATCGGACTGGCCGAGATAGGTTTGATAGTTCTTCTCCGTCGCTCCCAGCGCCCGCGCGAGCGCTGCGCGCGCATCTTCGTGCTGCGCGATCGCCATGATGTGATCGTCCTGTGCGGTCGTGAGGGCAGCCTGGGCGGTTATGACTTCGATGTTGTCCGTCACTCCATTGCGGAAGCGATCCTCCGCTAGAGTCAACTCGCGTTGAGCAAGATCCAGCGCCACGGCGGTCACGTTCACTTGCTGCTCTGTCGACTTGAGGTCGAGAACAGCTTTGCGAAGATCCTGTTCGATGCCTCGCGAGAGGTCGTCAATCTGTGAATCCAACCGGTCTGCGCGGCTTTGAATCTCTTTCTTTTCCCCTACTCGGTCGCGGTCGAATATGGTCACGGAAAGTGTTCCCTCGATCACGCCACTCGAAGGCATCATGCCGAAGTTGCGTCCGGCCGCCCCGTAGTTCCCGTTTACAGAGAGGGTGGGGAAATAGCGTGCGTGCGATGCTTTTTCCTGCTCGATCAGCGATTGCCGCTCGCTCAGGAGGGCGCGATAGTCGTCGCGAGCCGCGAGGGCCGCCGGGAGCGCTTGCTCGATGTCGGGAACGGCGATATGCCGGAATTCGAGCTTCTCGGAAAGCTCTAGAGGGATTCCAGGGCTCAGGCCAAGAAATCTTGCCAGCACGAGCAGCGATGTTTGGTAAGTATTCTGCGCAACGAGCAAATCCTGTTGGTCCCGCGCGAGCTGCACTTGAGACCGCACCACGTCGATGGCCGTTGCAAGGCCTTGATCGTGCTCATCCTGAGCCAGTTTCTCGAGGGCTTGCGAGGTTATCACACGCGATTGCGCCGCTTCGATCTCGGCGGCGGCGGCTTCTGCATCCAGGTAAAGTCCAGCGGTCTGGCGAACCACTAAATCACGCGTGTCCTGGTAATCAAGCTGCGTGGCTTGTTCCTGTTGCACGCTCGCCTTCCAGTTGTGATAAGCCTCGCGATCCACCACCGATTGCTGCGCCGAAGCTCGGAAATCGTAATAAGCGAATGGTCCAACGGTCGGCGGTATTCCTGGAACAGAAAGACCGAGGATCGTAAGGTTGTTTTTCTCCAGCACCGCCTGCGTGTCGCCCGAGGCGTGGGGCAGCAGGACCGCCAGGCGCCTCTCGCGTGTTCCCTCCGACTCACTTACTTGAGTGAGGGCAGTGAGGACGCTGACGTTGTTTTTCAGCGCCAAGGCGATCGCGTCCTTAAGCGTAAGCCGGCGCGGGGCTGGCTGTTGTGCGCGCAGTCCCGATCCGCACGCGAACGAAAAAGCTAGCAGCAGCGCGACCGGTGTCGGACGGAACCTCATTGCATTCCCCTTGGGGCCATGGCCTCTGTTTTGCCGGCTTCGAGCGGTTCGCCTGTCTGCCGCAAGCCATCCAACACGAAGTCGAGGTGCGCAGCCATGTACGAGTCCAAGTCCAGCGGGTGCCGTTCGCCGTGGATGAGTGTCCAGACGACCGCCAAAACCATGGGTGCGACCAATATCTGCGGATGGTCCACGGTTTTCGTGCGCCGAAATTCGCCCGCAGCGATGCCTCTTTCAAGTACCAGGCGAATCGCGGTCATCCCCGGCTGTATGATTTCCCGATGGTAAATCTCGGAAAGCTGAGGGAAATTGCGAGTTTCCGCGATCAAGAGGCGAATAATTCCGCGCGCCTTTTCATTCTTCACAACCTCGCTGTATGGACGAGACAACAGTTCACGAAGTAGTTCTTGGGATGAGCCGGGGAAGCTGGCAACGAACGCATCGACGTTGCCGAGAACCGGGTGGATCATGTGACGCACGACGGAGCGGAAGAGCAGCCTCTTGTTCTTGAAGTGCAGGAATATGGTGCCTTTCGCGATTCGCGCTCGTCTCGCCACGTCGTCGAGCCGCGTGGCCGCATATCCGTTAGTCGCGAACTCGTCAAACGCAGCCGCCAGGATTTGTTCCCTTCGTCGTGTCTTTTCGCCCTGTCTTTGCAGATATTCCTTGGCGGGGGCCATTTACGTTTCCTTATGCTTCTCTGCACCAGCTCCAACTGACCAGTCAGTCATCTAGATATTGAACTCGCAGACAGACTTGTTCGGTGTCGCTGGTCACGGTGTGAGTGTGACCTGCGTCACCTCCGATCCGGTTGATCCCGGGACCGCCATCGCGCAGTCCAAACGTCAGGTCAGTTGTCGAAACGCCGCAAACTTGTTGTTCCCCATAGGCGAAGCAATCATCGAGCCGGACGAAGGGACCCCCCGGAAAGTCGCCGATTGCCCCTGCGGCCATCCTGAAGAAGATTCGAGTTGTTGAGGTAAGCGACAGCGATCGACGCTTCAACGCAAGGGGCGCCATTGTCGGCGACGAACCCTGTCGTTTTTGACGGCGCTTTCCGACAATGATTCCGTCACCATGAGTCAACTCATTCGGGACTGCGTCTGGCCCCGCGACGAGAAAGGGGCGTTGGAGTCTTGCGAAGCTTTACTTGGCCCTCTCCCAATACCGACTTTCGAATTTCCATCGGGCCGTCACGCGCAAGAGCAATGATTCCATGAAGGAAGGTGATTTCCAGGCCGTCTCCTGCTCGAGCTAGGTCGCACTCCGCGATGAACAGACCTGCCGAAGGTCCAGAGCAACGGTCAAAGCGTCCGGATCAAAAGACGGCTCGGCGCAAAAGTTGAAATGTCGCGCGAGAGCCCTCATGCTTTCGTTTTCCGGTAGAATCTTGGCCACGAGGCGTTCAAGTTTTTCGTCACGACCGATGTTGATCAACCTGCCCACGAGTTCGGAGCCTATGCCTTCATTTTGGTATGCATCAGTCACGATGACCGCTACTTCGGCCTCGGGCTCGCCGGGTATTTTCGTGAGGCGACCCACAGCGAGGATTTCAGGATCGCCGGACTGTGGATTTCGGAACTGGGCGACCAGAGCCATCTCCCGGTCGTAATCGGCGAAGCATTCTTGCACCAGCCTTACGTGGGCCACCCGCGCCTCTAAGCTCACCATGTGAAAATAGCGAAGGTAAACGCTCCCTCTCGAAAGGCCTTCATGAAACCTGACCATGAGCGGCTCGTCTTCCGGACGGATTGGCCGAATCAATACGGGTGTTCCGGCCTTTGTCGTCCAGCTTCCGACATACTGAATCGGGTAAGGCCGGATGGCAGGTTTGGGTAATTGTTCGGGCGCGGTATTGCCGTCGTGAAGTACAACCCCCGCTTCCAGAGCCAGAATGCCTTCGCTCGACGCAAGCAGTGGATTGATGTCGATTTCCTTGATCCATGGCTGTTCCATGATGAGCCTGCTGAAGCGGATCAAGATTCGCTCCAAAACATGGATGTCCGCCGGAGCCCGGCCGCGGCCGCCCTTGAGCGCCTTGAAAACCTGTGTTTGTTCCATCAACCGTTGGGCTAGGGTGGCGTTTAGCGGCGGCAAAGCCAGGGCGCGATCGTGATAGATCTCGCCGACCCGACCGCCAGAGCCAAACTGGATCACCGGGCCGAACTGTGGATCCACCCTGCTGCGAAGAGTGAGCTCATAGCCCTCGACGGGAACAGTCGGTTGAACAGTTACGCCCTGCAGCCTGTCGGCCTCTGACTTTTCGAGCAGAGAGACTTCGATTTCGCGATAAGCACGACGGACCGCCTCTTGGTTGGCCAGATTGAGTTTGATGCCTCCGACATCTGCCTTGTGCGTGATGGTTTCGGAGTGCACCTTCAAGATGACTGGGAAACCGATTGTCCGTGCGAGAGCAACCGCTTGCTCCTCGGAGTGCGCCACCTGCGCAGCTACCGTTGGAATCCCATATCGCCCGAGAACTTGTCCTGACTCGGTTTCATTAAGGAGTGTGCGCCCCTTCGTTCGGATACTCTCGAGAATCCGGGTGACAGCAATGCGGGAATCGTCCTCCTCATGCACTTCCTCTGCGAGATTTGGCGTTTCATACAAGCCTTGCAGGTTGTAGCTATATTGCGCCAGATAACAAAATGCGCGAGATGCCGTATCGGGGAAAGCAAAGGTCGAAATTCCGGCTTCATTCAGGAGCTTCACACCCTGCGCCACAAGTTGTCCCCCCATCCAACTTGCCAGCACAGGCTTTTTTGCGTCGCGTACGAGAGACGTAAGTTGCTGGGCAACTCTGGTCGGATCGGCCATCCCGTAAGGCGCAAGGATTGCCAGCAGCCCAGCGCTATTGGGATCTTGCAGCGCGATCGCAAAAGCTCGCGCGTAATCCTCGGAATGAGCATCGCCGAGAACATCAATCGGATTGCCATGGCTCCAGTGGGGCGACAGGATCTCGTCCAGCGCGTGTATGGATGATTCTGACAGCTTTGCCAGTTCGCCCCCGTTGGCAATCAGCGCGTCCGTGGCAAGAAATCCGGGATCACCGGCATTCGTCAGAATTGTCAGTTGGTGGCCATGCGGACGCGGCTGACGATCCAGCGTTTCCGCCAAGTGGAAAAGATCCGATATGCACTGGACGCGCAAAACTCCGCAGCGGCGAACAGCAGCATCAAAGACTTCGTCACTTCCCGTCCGTTCGCCAGTGTTGGAAGCAGCCGCCTGAGAGCTTGCTTCCGAACGGCCCGCCTTGATCAAGACAATCGGCTTGGTTAGAGCGGTTTCACGAGCCGCGGACAAGAAGGAGCGTGCGTCGCCGACCGATTCCAGACACAAGAGGATACTGCGCGTATGGTCGTCTTCGCCAAAATAGTCGATCAAATCACCCCACCCTACGTCGAGCATCGAGCCCGCAGAAACAATTGCGCTGAAACCGACTCGTTCCTGAAGGCTCCAATCGAGAATGGCTGCTTCGAGAGCTCCACTTTGGCTCAAGAACGCAACGCTGCCCGGCAAGGGCCTGCCATGCGCAAAGGTTGCGTTCAGCCCAGTGATCGGATTCATGACTCCCAGAGAGTTGGGACCGATCAGGCGCATCTTGCTCCCGCGCAACTGCTGACGGATCTCTCGATCGAGCTTGGCGCCCTCCGCCACGCACTCTTTGAATCCCGGTGACATGACAACGGCGCCACCCACCCTAGCCGCTACGCATTCTCCGATCACGCTGGGGACGGTGACGGCCGGCGTTACGACGACCGCCAGGTCCACCTGTTTCTGTAGGCTGGCGATATTCGAGTAGCAGCGCAGGCCCAGAATTTCTTCGTGCTCGGGGTTCACGAGGTACAGTTCTCCGGCGAAGGGTGTGGTTCGCAGGTTCTCGATCACTGTGCGTGCAACACTGCCCTCACGGTCTGTCGCTCCGATGACTGCAATACTCCTGGGTTGAAAGATCGCATCAAGCGGTCGGCCGTGCGGGTCAAAACCGTCGTGTGCCGAGTCTCCCCCGGAGTGTCCTAAGTCAGTTGTTGGAGAATGGATCGTCATTTCTGCGCGACCAGATCAATCATCCAATTGCGAACGTTAATTCAACGCGATCAAGTGAACAGTGATGGGGATCACAACGCTTTCACGAGGTTCAGCATAGAAAGGCGAAGAACTGATAGCATTCTTAGCGATCACCGATTCGAAATCTTCGAAGGTAGCCGTTCCTAACCTTGTGACGCAGAATCCGGGAAAAAGAGACCGGAGTCCGCACGCCGCATGTCATCGAGCTGCCGCGCGAAGATGTCGCCCCCTTACGACAGCGGGGCCCGGGGATAATTAACGTTACTCTGTGCTGACCACTGGCGCGGTGAGAAGGGGGCTCGAAGTCCGTTAGTCAAGGAGGCCGGCCTCGACCACGGACCGTGAAGTTGTCGCGTTAGGCACCTCCCGGCCTTTGAGCAAGACCAAATCCAAAAACCACACCTGGTCCACCTTGCCGAGATTGATTTCCTGCGGGTGAGTCTTGATGAAGTGCAAGAGGTCCTTCTCGCGGATACGGTGTAGGTCATGGCCGTTCCCGCCATGCCGGTTCGTGCCTTGAGGTCGATCACGAAGCCACCCATTCGCGATCCAGGCCGATATTTTGCGGTGGTCTTCGCCCAGGCACTGCTCGAGATCGCGCATCGTATAGCCTTCTCGCACGCGGCGCGAGGTTCCAAGGCGTTTCAGCTTGTCCACAACGGAGCTTTCAGGGCGGTGCAAACGTTTTGCGATCGTCGCCGTGGACACGCGACCGACCAGTTTCTCCAACACATTCAACTCTGCTGACGTCCAAGGCTTCCGATCCATCTTCATGGTCAGACCCAATCGTGCGGCTTGCCGTTTGATGTACCACCGCGGCAAGCCTGTAAGACGAACCATTCGGTTGAGCACTTGGAAGCGACGGTTTAGCCCGCCAAAATAGTGTGTTTTGAGATAGGCATCGTATTCCGACCGCCATGTGTACTGCAGCTTGGCCATCGTTGTTCTCCTTGGCGGTTTGTGCTGGAACCAAGTCAGGTCAGGAATGGCTGGAGAGCGAGTCAACGTGTGCGATAGCTAGTGCTCGTCGTCGTTGAGGAAAACCGCCCAATCAGGCGTGTTCGCAAGAAGCTCCAAGACCTTCTCCGGCTCGGTGCCCAGAAGTCGGCGGCAGGTTTCGAGTTCAAATTCAACTTGTTCGGCGATCAGTTTTGCCGCGCGGCGATACGCAAGCTCGCTGCCGGGCGGAATATCAGCTAGTTTCATCGGGTATCCTTTGCGGGGAGCGGTATGTGAGAGACTCACGTGCCGCTGTCGAGAGGTGGGAAACGCAGGAAACCTGGAGCAGCTAACGAGGCTAGATGAAATTCAGGCTGTGCCCGCTCGTTCCGATGTTGAGGCAGAACGATGGATCTCTTGGACGTTGTGGGAGTCTCGAACGCAGGGGTCTGGGAAGAAATCTATACTGCGAGGTGGTTCAGATTGCAGCCGAGTGCGCTGAGAGCGTCCAGATCGCGAGGACGGGAACGAATAGAAGCGATTTGCAACGGTTCGTCCCAGTCAGGATTTAACACGATCACCCTCACGACCAGGGTGCCGTCTTCTTCCTCCTTGCCTTCAACTGCGACGGAGTCCCACATTTCCTGAACTCCGTGACGCCGAACGCGTTGTCCGACCTTAATCCAAATTGAGCCGGCAGTCGCACGAAAGCGGCCGCTCCGGCCAGCGTCACAATCCACCAGGAACCCGGCCTCGTTCGCAGCTGATTTCAATGTGTCCATGTGCTTCTTCTCCCAGTGCGCCACTTCGATTTGAACAAGAATCGGATGAACTTGGAGGCAGCCAGAAAGGCTGCCTCCCTTGCTGCTCCTTAATGCCGATCAACGGGAGGAAGCAGTCGCCAGTTCGAGAAACGGACCAAGTTTCGCGGTCGCCTTAAACTGCGCTATGCCATCGAGGTCTTTGAACGCGCTTGTGAACGCATTCGAGAGGCTCCACATCGTTCGGGGAGCAAATTCCTCGATATACGGGTTGAAATACACATCATGGACGCGGCGAGCTAAATGCTTGGGGACATCCAACTCGCCCTCGACGAATGCTCGGTAGATGACCAGCTTTGCCGTTTCGTCAGGAATCCGCGTCGCTTTCCAACCTTCAACTTGCTGCTTCATTGGCTCGAAATTGCGTTGCATGCGATCCACACCCACCGAAAGTGTGTCCACGAGGCTCAGGTGTTTGGTGTGCTTGGCAAGTACGGGCGTGAAATCCCCGTGAAACGCCATGTTGTCGCACACCAGCACTCTGTAGCCGACCGTGAGGGCGAGGCGCATGGATTTGTCGTTGGAGTTGCGAACGCCGATTGAGAATCGGCATCCGTCGAATGTGGTTTCAAGGTCGAGAACACCGAACATCTTCATGCCGTCGCTTGAAACTGCGTACTCATCCCGTA
>Ga0335072_10000637_pt1 | contig 64734 bp, 60 predicted proteins | sample Lox_Sample_21_FD_206725 | JGI IMG/M metagenome (GOLD analysis project Ga0335072, IMG submission 206725) | Soil microbial communities from Loxahatchee National Wildlife Refuge, Florida, United States - Lox_Sample_2.1 | ecosystem: Environmental > Terrestrial > Soil > Wetlands | place: USA...
GTTGCCCCGGCACTTCGAAAATTACGATCGCGTCATCGCCGTCGCGCCTAATTGCGGAGGACCCCTCCTCTCACGGCGGGGTGGCACCTCTCTGCCACAGAACCACCATCAAGCTATTTCGCCTTTCAAACTCATGAACCGGCTTGACTTGGGTTTCCGAGTCTTTTCCCCTCACGCTGGGCAGTGCGTATGGGCCCTGTGGCGGCCGCGACCCGCGTCTCATGCGAAGTCGACACGGCGTTGGTACCGCTGATTGAAGCGATCAAGGATCCCTGGTTCAGCAGCGAAACGACTAGGCGCGTTTCGGACGATAAGTAATGTGTCTCCCTATGTGCAGAGACGCACGGTGTTACGAGACAAATCATGGGTACTTTGAATTCAAGTGAGACTTACTCTGTGAACGCACCGAATCTCTGCGTGATTCGGCGTCGGTCTAGTTGCGTGTCCATTCCTGAACACTCCCTGCCCCGCCGCTCCAAAATTTACATTCGCATCGTCGCCGCCCCTTGATTTGCAGAGAGCTGCATTTCATGGTGTAACAAGACACCCTCGACCCAAAGCACCACCATCAAGCTTTTTTCGACTCTAGATCATATAGAATAGATTGATCTGGGTTTCCGAGGCTTTTCCCCAACTGGAGCAATTATTGTCAGCGCAGAGGCGACGGGTGGCGCGCTCTGTCATGCACTGGTCATGGTGAGACGACTAGGCGCATCTCACAGTAATATTTACGACGTATTTTATCTTACCTACATAATGTGTCGCACTAGAGCGATATGGGTGGAAATTGAGCTGTAATAGCTGAAATTCGCGTTGATCTAAATAGTGATGTATGACCTGATCTCTCTCCCTAGGCCAGGGGGCCTCTTTATCTGTCAATTCGATGGAGAAAAGGTGTATCTAGCTAGTCACGTGGATTCTCAGCTCAATATTGCTTCGATCTGCGTCAGTAACCTTCGTCTGTGGCTAGGCTTTGATCGAAGCTTGGAACAGCAGATACCTGAACTACAAGTGACTCTGTACGACTAACTGCAGCAACGGTCCTCGAACCCACTGCCACCTCTTCCTTTGCGCGAGCGAGTTCTTCCTCTAGGCTGTGTATACCTCGTACATTGAGCTCCTTGTATTTGCCTCCATTCTCGGCGGCAACCTCTTCTCCAATTGCCGAAACTTCGCCCTTTAGTACAGCGCATGGTAACGCTGCCCTTCGTCTCAGATCGAAGTTGGCCCGGTGTCGCGCGAACCCATTCAGCACCCGCCGCGACTCCTGAACGCGTGCGACGAACAGCAAGTCGTGTTGACGCCCTCTCTGTACTGCATTAGTCCCGCATCCGCGAGAATCCTTCTCCCGCTACACAGTCTGATTCGGATGCGTGGCTAGGTTCGACATAAGTAAACAGCAAGAAGTTCAGGCAGGCGTCTACTATTATTCCTGGCGGCTAGAACTGCGGGCAGCTCGCGGCATGCGATAGACCGCATTGCCCTAACCTACCGCTGTCCTCTGCACGAGCACGCTGCTCCGCCGAACCTCCTATGCCTTCCCAGCAAATTCAATTTCTAGCCGAAATTACATCGCGCTTTTGAGGATAGCCCGTGTGATCATATCGGATGGAGAGCGGAGAGTAACGGATGGACAATCAGTACAACAGAATTTGTGGAAGAGGAAGAGGAGAACTGAAACGGGAGTTGGGGTCCCCTTGAATATGAACATTCCGGCTTTGGTGATCGTGGTGGCGATTATGATGATTACGACATTGACAATGATAGTGACCTTTGGAGAAGAGCAGGAGACTGAATACATCGCATATACCTCGTACTTCTATCACTAAAATGTGATGACAACCCTCGAAAGCAAACTTTCACGCCCCGATTTTCCGTCTTTTGACTGTCAACGAGCCTCTTGTAATAGGAATCGCTACTTCCCGCCACCAGCAATTATCAGGATTATGGCCACGGCTCCATACTGTTGAGACGACAACATTTCCTAGCCCCTCTGCTATGATGCCGCTTCTAGGTCTACTGTGTGCACCTGCGTCGATTGTTTCTGTGTCGATTGTTTCTGCGTCGATTGCTTTTGCGTCCTTTCCTTTCCACAGTCTGGTGACTTACAGCCACAAGATTGATTGGTATCAGACAGTATCATCATCGTCTTATCAATCCTCTTCTTTCGATCTAATAGTTGAACTAAATCTACTAGCCGATGTTGTAATATTCGTAGCCTGTAGTCTGTATATCCGCGCTCCTGTAACCTATTAATACGTTTTGAATTGTTTTGTTCCGCTTCCTTTTCCGCGTCCTTTTTCGCTTTCTGTTCCGCTTCCACTATCTTTCCCATTCCGTCGTCAACTGGCTTGAACCAATTTTCACCTTTCCCGCCATTAATTACAAACCCCACCACCTGCTGATCCTCAGAATCCTTCCATCCATCATCCAATTTCTTACAAAAAGCGTCATACCCCAGACAGACAGGCTCGTCTTTATCTTTTTTGAAGGTCATGATCTCCGCAATTGCTAGTTGATGGCAGCGCCTGAGACGGAAAGGCGTCTTGTCATTAATGGACTTCGAGTAGTCGTACTTCACAAGGCCGAAGCTATCGGAATCACCCCCAGTACTGAAGACCTCTTCAATGTCGTAAATGATTTTCAGGTACTCTGCAGCTTGTTTATCTTCCAGAAAATCCAGATATTGTGCTTGTTGGCGGAATATAGATACCCAGGCAAGGTACTGTCCGATGAGGAAACAAGTGTAGCGAGTCAGATCCTGCCCTGATTGATCATCGCTATTATGCCAAGACATAATTCCCCCATCCGTAATATGGTAGAGCCTCGACTGTAAGTCATGTGCTGCTAGGAGGAGAGGGGTGCGATATTTAGCTATCAGTTTCCTGGTGTCGGCGAGACGATTTCGTTGGCCGACCAAAAGGCTGAACCATCCTGGAATAACAGCAGTAAAAAGGGAGCTGACCAAGGCAATGATGGCGATGACAATTGATGCAATATCAACCATGGCGTCAGATTTCGCGATGTAGGTACATGGACGAAGAACACAAAGTGCAGACTAGGAGCATTACGCTTTGCACCGTCTTTTCAGATTATATTATCTGACAGCTGGTCGACTCTAGGCACTTCGGTGTGGGTCGGCATCTCTTCCAATCACCTCTCAATTCTGGCTTATTGTGTTTCCTGACTTGTTATCTGGCAGCTGCATGTGGTCATCCGCAGGCCCAAATGAGTTAGAATACCTACGCCCTGCGTTATTTGTTCGCCCAGATCAGGCCACTCGTTGAAACGGGCCGTCGCAGAGTTGGGCGAAGTTCGAGAGGAGAGTTTAGCCACGAACAGCCTCTAGAAGCTTCAGCCAGCCAACCCAAGCGTAAGATTACACCTTGAAACCGGCCTCCAAGCAACCCAGGGACCAGAAACGGGAAATAATACCCTTCTGCGCGGAGAAACTCTCGGAACATATTTTGCTCAAGTCAAAGTGATCTTTTGGGCTTGGAGCCATATTCTCCTTTGATGAGACTATCATAAAATAGCTCCGAAGTCCGAAGAGATGCAGATGGCTGAGATTGAGCCGGGGGTGGCCAGCTGGAGCGGCGATCGATGGCGTCAACGAAACAATCGCCAGCGTGACTAACACCGTGTTCGTTTTCGTTGCACACTAGTTTCCTGGAGGAGAATTGGCTGTAGAACAGGTCCACATCGATTATATCTTTATAGACTTGCGAGGGAGAGAGTTCAGAGGCCTGAAGTGTAAATGCGTTCCGCCACGGTTGGTGTTCCGCCACACCTGGAAAGACCTTAGATCAGCCTTGACGCTCGAAGGCCGAATGTTACTCCGTCCCTGTCCAATCATGTTCGACTCTCAGAACCGAGTCAGTGAATCCAAGGTCCGATGTCTGCCACAAGGGCCTGGGCAATACACCGCTTCTCGCCCTAGCAGTTCCCGGGTTCGTATTTATTTATTTCAGGCGGGGTCTCGGTCATGTGTGTTCGTGCGTCGGGCGTGTCACCGCGAATGGGGTTTACGCGTTTGAAGCCACTGTGACGACACATGCCTGAGATCATGCAAGGACAAACCCGTAGAAATAAGTCTCAGCCGATATCAAGGCGTATTTCGGCGAAGAGACGTGTACCCAAAATAAAACTTTGCCGATTCTAAGCCGGCTTTCGGCCAGCAGCTATTCTCTTTAAGCGTATAAAAGGATAGCAGATGTCTACCGTTTGATTGTACTCGCTATCAGACAACTCCATTGATTCAAGATACCATACCACTAACAATCGTCCGAACATCTTCTCACTCAAGATTACTCAGAACAATGTCTTCCGAATCTGACGCTTTTCCAGAGGGCCTTCCCGTCTGGATTGAGATTCCCGCGAGGGATATGGACAAGCTAAAGGTGACAACCGAATAAATGATCTCTACTGTTGGCTCTTGTTGTTGACCAAACCCATAGAACTTCTATAGCGGCCTCTTCCCTACTTGGAATTGGAGGCCTGGCAAGAATGACACGACCTTTGGCTTTGAGACGAAGAAAGATGGTCAGATGGCTAACCCTAAAGTTGAATATCGGTAGTTAACGGTAGTTAGGTTTATCTGGCGGTATTGTCAAAATTAGAGAAGGCTGTGGCCCTCATACTCAAACCTTAGGGTCAGGCGTTACTGTTTACCACTTGGTTGAGAATCTCGAAAAGGTAAAGTTTGCCTACTTGCAATTGAAATCTTGCTAACTTGAATCACTAGGCGGAAGCTCGTGCTCATGAACTTGGTGGAAAAACTGTCTTGGGAAAGACCGCTGAGTCCACCAATTGGTACATGAATTTGACAGATCCAGAAGGAAATAGATTCGGTATCTATCAAACCGGGCCTCCTGCAGATGGTGCCTAAAATGCTCAGTCAATCGATTCATCAGATTGCGAAGATAGACTCGCAATTGACAATCAAATTCTCTTCACTCCTAGGGCTCCTGCAATCATTCGTGATGCAACTGCTGTTGATTTTTCTGGTCTCCTCTCATCTGTTTCTGTGATCCTAGGAGGCGAAAGGATCAATGGATACTTTTCACGAGTCGTCGAGGCCTCTTCTTCGTCATCGACGCTTCTACTTCTCCGATGTTTGTGATGTCGATGGGATCTCTCCTGTGTTCGATCGCGACTGCGATGTTTATGATGACGTGGCTTATCTCTGTCTCGCTCTCTGCTGCGGCTTCTTCTGTGTCGATATCGATTGTGACGGGAATCATCACGGTTTCTTTCCCGGCTAGCGTCCATTGCATGTCTATCGGTATTAGACTTTCGTTCTGTCTTTGTAGATATCGCTGGTTTGTCTAAGCTGAATCCCTCCAAGGTGTCGACCTCAGCTTTTTTGTCTTTGTGATGTCTTCTTTCCTCCTTTCTTTGCCGCCGTTCTTCTTCCCTTCTCAGCATCTTCAACTCCCGTTGTCGCTCTTCCCATTCGGACCTGTCTTTCTGCACCTGCTTCAACTGTTTCTGTGCCTGCTGCATCATAACAAATGGATCGCTCGAGGCAATTCTAGCCTGTTCTCGATCTTTACGTTTCGGATCAGGTCGACCCCAAACATCATTGCTCTCACCGGAGAAATTTGTTGGCTCATTGTTGGCAGATTTGTACCACGGGTCTTGTTTCAATCCGTCCTTGCCCGCTGCATCCGCGAAGCGCATGTTCAGTTGTTCCTCTTGCTCCCTCTCACGTGCCTTTTTTGCAGCATTCTCTTGAGCATTGTCTTCTTTCTTCGTTTGGGCCGCTGGTATCTCATCTGGAAATAAGGCCAGAAGGTCATCGCGATTTGCAATGGGCGCAGTGTTTGAATTTTTCTGAGATCCACCCACTCTCTCTTTGGCGCCCTCGGCTTGCTCTATATCCTCTTTGGCAAACCTGATATCTCTTTCAGTGTCATCTTCGCCGGCGAATCGCCGTCTCTTCCTCCGCCTGCCATCATCGACAGATTGGTCGCCACTGGGCCGTCTTCTCTTATTGCTATCGTTTGTAGGAGAGGGTATTGGAGGAGGTGTTTCGCCACGCAGTATTGCAAGTCTCCGCGCATTGTCAATCTCTTGTGCAACGCGATCTTCCTCGGCCTCCTTCGCAGCAGCCTCAGCTTCATCCTTCTTGACTCTGGCGATGGATGCAGTGTTGTAAACGTTCCAGGACTTCTTCCCTAGAAGGTTCCTATCATCTGTTAGTGGCTTCATAGTGCTGTGATCTCGGATTGCACCCACAGCGGCATTCTTCGAGACTAATTGTAGGGCGGTTTCCTCAAGTGGTTCGTATTCATAATGCGCGGCGATCGAAAGGTAGGCGTGGTAAGGATAATATTCTTTCACGTCGATACTCTAATTTTGATAGTAGGCTTCTTTTTAGAGAGTGCAGATTTGGATGGTAAGGTCAAGCGCGATCTGGCGGAGCTGGAACTGAGATGCGATTTCTTGGATGCGACGCTAATATTTATTAATCGGAGGTCTGAGAACCCCGTTCCGCTCTTCTTTGCATTCGTCGCACCTCCGTACCTTTCTCAATTAATTACATTAGCTATCATAAATCCACCACTTTACGTCCAGCGTTCGAGGAGAGCTAATTTTAAAGTAGCATAAACCTACAAGAAGCTTCTATGATCCATCTGAGCCTCGACTTATCATTCTGATGGTCAGTTTTGAGATCGGAGATAGTGCATATGGAGACGGAGTACTCATTATCAGAAAACGACGGATCAGAGTCCGAATGGGAGTATGAGTATGAACCAAATGAGACCGAAGTATGTCCTTATGATATACACCCTCTTCTCTTTGAAAATCGTGCTCACTGACGAAAGGATTACTACGTAATCTTAGATCTCCCAAAGAAGGTTTACAGCAAAAAGGCGGAGCAAGCTGCGCCATACATGAACGACATATTTGCCCAGTACAGCGTCGTCCATCCCCGGAAGAAAGAACGAAGGCATAGGAGACGAACTCGTAACGCCGTGACGGGCGAGCTCGAGTATCGGACAGAAGCGTCGCCCAAAGTTAGTGGTACATCGAATACTGGCGAGGTTGACCAAGAGGAGCCGCAAGCCGACAACGAAATGGAGGATCAATCTGTAGCTAATATGGATGAATCAGCTCAAGAACCGTCCAGAATTCAATTCGTCGACTTCCATGGCACTAATCCCATCATATCTTTCGAAGGCAATTTCTACAGCTGCAAATGGGCCTCAAGCATCGGTAGCGATATGATATTTGCAAAGAGAGCAGAAAACGAGCCGTCAGACCGATATTCTGTATATTCACTACCATCTTGGGATCTCCTTGATATTGGGTCTGCGAGACTGATAGCGTCAAACACTCAGATTGATCGGCGCACTGCTAATGATAAGCTCACAGTTTCTGCCAAGCCTGCAGAAACCCAGAGCGTAGAAACTGGAACGTCAAACTCAGCGATGCGTCAAACAAGCTTCCTGACCAAGCTGCGAGAAATTCAAGTGAAGAGAGGAGAGGTGGATCCAGCCACGGCAAGGGGCTCTCTCGAGCCTCGGCGACGAGGACGACCGCGAAGTAGACCTTCGAGGGCAGCGCAACTTGCGTCACAAACGAGTCGCAGTGAGGCTGGAAGATTTTTATTATCAAATCCTACGCCTACATCTTGGGACGCTATGGACACAACCGGAAATGAACCTTGAAATTTGAGGCGGGTTCTTGTTTCACCAGCAACGTACCTCATGCTTATGCAGACTTCTTCTGTCCTGTCACAATATGGACAGTCATTATGCCTCCCTGCTCGATCATCTCCTTCTCAAAACGTTCTTGCAGCTTGTCCGTCACTGATGTTGGAAGTTCTACTCCGAGATCTGGTGATCAGGTAAGATTTCCGAAAGCTTCCAACCTTAGACTGTTTGCAAACTTACTCTGAGAAGCCGAAATCAAAGACGGAATCGTGATCTTGAAAGGTTCAATCGAATTCTTCGAGTCTACCTCGTTACCCAGCTTCTTGCCTACTGGAAGCTCGGCTGGACGGACACTGACATTCTCCAACCCGACGTTCTTCAACATGGTATCCAAAGTTGAGGCAAAATTGGACCCCACACCGAGCTTGGCAAACAGAGAGTTCATGATTACGAAGAGGTCTTTGAGCGCCGGTGTGAGACTTGACGATTCTAGGTTCGTGTCCAGCTCAATTGCCTGAAGCCAGCCGCCAGGAGCAAGCGAGCTCACAAGATTCCTGATCGCGGTTTCGAGACCAACCTTCGCCGCACCTGCTAGCACAAAACGAATGGTGGTCAAGTCGAATTTGCTTTGAAGATCCGAGGCAAAAGGCTCGCAAATGTCCTGGACGACGTAGCGGATGTTTCCAGATGGGTTCTCTTTGGGCAGAAACGATGGCATGACATCGGCGCCGACTAGTTCAGCTGTTGGAGAGAGTTGCTTTTGTAGATCCCGCAGTACAGTTCCTGAGCAAGAGAGATTGCCGTTCAGCATCAATTCACAAGGAAGACGGCCAGATTTGGTAGAAGATAATTATTTACTTACCGTCCGCGCATCCGACGTCCAGCATCTTTAAACCCTTCTTTTGCAGGTCTACAGGAGCAAACACAATCTGACCTTTCAAGCAGGTTTGGATCCAAGCATGTTGTTTGCGGAGTCGTTCAAGCTCTGGTCCAGTATTTACGAGGAGATATTCGGGATCCTTAGTTTGTTCTGACATGATGATGAAAATGAGGCGAAGGAATTTTCTCGTGTAGTGTATATGAATAAATTGTTAATGCTGCAGAGGTTCAATTGAGTTTTGCATGCCATCTTATTGACTTTATATACGACGAGTGCTAGCCGTGTTGACTTGACGGATCAGCTCTGCCATAAAAAACCAGCCTATGTGCCTCAAAAGTATCCGAAAACATCCCGACTGCTCAATTAAGACGACTTTGGCACAAAGGGACGGAGGAATTTGCCGGCAGCGGCCCCCATTTCTCGTGTCATGGCGAGAAAAGGTACATGTTCTACGAGACTCGACCAAATTTGGAAGATCCCAGCAGCTGTGGCGGTGCATGGTGACGCCACAAGCTTTCTTACCGAACAACACCCACAATCATTTTGCAGACGCACCACATTGACGGCTTCATTGTATTCCCGCAACCTACGCCATTACATTGTAAGTTCGATAAGCAATCCAATTTGTCTGTATCTATCTGACAACGTCTCTCTGTACAGGAAATCTCCATAATTCAGCACCATGGCGAGACGTCCGGCGCGGTGCTACCGCTACTGCAAGAACAAACCATATCCCAAGTCTCGCTTCAACCGTGGTGTGCCCGATCCTAAGATCCGTATTTTCGACCTGGGCAGGAAGAAGGCCGGCGTTGATGAATTCCCAGCATGCGTCCATCTCGTCTCCAGTATGTAGCACAATCTCGCTTCTTAGAAGCGATGACAGCTTGAAGACAGCGCCGCTAACAATCAAAACGCAGACGAATACGAACAACTCTCGTCCGAAGCACTCGAAGCGGCCCGCATCTGCGCCAACAAGTACCTGGTGAAGATCGCCGGCAAAGAAGGCTTCCACATGCGGGTGCGAGCGCACCCGTACCACGTCATCCGCATCAACAAGATGTTGTCGTGTGCGGGGGCCGACAGACTGCAAACGGGGATGCGGGGCGCGTACGGCAAGCCAACCGGCACGGTGGCGCGCGTCAACATCGGGCAGATCCTGCTGTCGGTGCGGACGCGCGACGCGCACCGCGCCACCGCCGTCGAGGCCCTGCGCCGCTCCCAGTACAAGTTCCCCGGCCGCCAGAAGATCATCCTCAGCAAGAACTGGGGCTTCACACCGCTGCGCCGCGAGGAGTACGTCGAGATGCGCCAGGCCGGAAAGGTCAAGGTTGATGGGGCCTACGTGCAGTTCTTGCGCCACCATGGCTCGCTCGCGCAGAACATCAAGCGCTATCCGGAGGCCTTTAGTGCTGCCGAGGAGTAGAGTTGTGTGGTGAGGTGGATGCTAAGGCGTGGCATACGGAGACGGCGTCTACTGGGCTTCATTTTTTCAGAAAGTGGCTGCTAAATGCTAGCTTCGCTACTGCGGAGTGCCGTGTAGCTAGACAATGAAACGATCATCAAACCTTTTGACCAAATTTCAAACTGTGAACATTGTGGAAACGACAATAATCACTTGGAGTACAAGTTAAGATAGGACAGTGGCAATATGGCTCGCTTGATGAGTCTTGAAGTATCGAGAGATGGCAATTGTAGAGCAGCCAAAAAGGAGATGGATATCAAATTTTGCTTGCTAGATACAGGGTATATCGTTTGATAATTTGAGTCAACTCTCCACGATCCGCACCATTTGATCTGACTCTTGAAACCAAAACAAAAGATTGTGTGATTGCCCGCACTTGACAGATTTGCCCATCCCGGAACGCCACGCTGGTACCCGTTGTGTGTAGACAAAGGTTGCAAACAACCGACAACCCGAAAACCCGTCAGCCCGGAAGCTTCGAGAACCGCAAGCCTCCACCCTTTTCTCGCTCTGCCAAAATGGATAAATGATAATGGGATAGACCAGTCGCTAACACGCTGAGGTTCGTAGTCAAGCTACGGTGAAGGTTTGTGACAAAGTGTGATGATATTTGTCGGTAGAGAGAAGTGGCCATCATGAGCAGCCTTCATGGTTGCACAGCACCGACAGCACCGTTACCACTCGAAAGGGCCGGTGACCACCAGCTCCAACCACAGGAAGCGGCGAACATAGCCCTCCTCCCCTCCGCCAGCGTCAACGTATTCACCCCGCAGAGTGAATACGAATTCGTTGTTGGCTTCGGGGAGGAGGGCTATGTCGCACTGCTCAGCTGCGAGAGGACCGTGGGAGTGGTAGCATCGAAGAACGGCGACGCGCCATCCCTGATGCGGGACGGGTACCGCCGCCCGCATTGCTCTTAGCAGGCAGTGGGCGTACCGGTGCCGATGGTGATGCATCAGGATTGGGTGCAGAAGGTTGGATGCTGCTCTGAGGTCGGCCCACATGCTGTGCCAGTTCCTTCTTTGGTGTCGAGGGGGAATCTCGAAGCGGATCTGAGTCTGAAGGGCGAACGGTCCGAACTGATGAGGTTGAGCCATTGCTTAATGCTGAAGCTGTTGAGGATCGTAGAGAAGACGGCGGTGATGATGGAATTTGTTGGCTGGAGCCCGGCGTAAAATATATAGACGCACGCGGCAAGCGTGACGATGATGCCGTTAATGGATCGCCAAGTGCAGATGGTGGACGGGCGATGCGGCTGCCGAGAGGAGTCACTGGAGGTCGTGACAGAGAAGAGGACTCCGAAATCGTCGAGCTGCTGAATTCCTGGCCCAACGGCGAAGGATGAGAAACAGCTGTTGGCGTGGAGACGGATCTAGGACCGTGGAGATAGAGAGATCGCTTGTAGGGTGATGGAGTTGTAGAAGGTTTGAAGTTATGACCGATCGGAGTATCGTTGAGGTTTGTTGAAGAATTCCACCTAGGGCGCGATGGTTTGTCCTCACGAGAATTTTCTTGGCGGGAAAGGCTGCGAGAAGGCGATGGGGGTGGATAAAGCCGCGAGGAGACACCTCCGGCCTTCAGATCTGCCACGCTTGACCGCGTCAACGGAGTCTTTCGCGTTAGATTATTCGCACCCGACACCGGTAGGCTGGAGAGTCTCTTGGAAGAAGGAAGAGTGGTACTGCTGGCGAAACTGCTGGCGCGCGATTTGCCCTTCACTGCATACGGTGTAGATGTTCCTTGGTCGCTGCTCTGGCGGCTCAAAAACACAACACTCGATGCTGGTGAGCTTCCCGGCGTGTCCAACAACGTCGTGCCAGTACTGCTCGCAACAGAACCCTGAGCTGACAGAATAGTAGATACCGAGTCCCTCAGCGCATTTGTTTTGTTGATGTTGAGTTGTTCCAGGGCGAAATCCATTCCTTTCGTTTGAGATTCTAGTTCAGTCCATCGTCGTTGTAAGTCTGCTTGCAATCTCAAGATCTCCCCATTGACTGTAGACCTAGACTGCACACCTCGATCAATGATTTCAAGCACCCGCTGGATCGCTGGTTTATAATGCAGCTTCTTGGCTTCATAATTATCAATCCGCTGGGCCAAACTTGGAGGGTTAGTGTGCTGTGTGCCATCGTCCAACTCGTCACGAAGCTTCGTAATACTCCGTTCCACGGATTCGCACATCTTCATCGTCTTACTGCCTGCCTTGCGGAACATGAGAACCCATCTATCCTCTCCCAGCTCCTGTCGAAGTGAGTCTGCATCGACTTCGAGCTTCTTATACTTGGACCGCAGCGATTCCCAGAGCTTCTCAAGATCATCACAACCCGTTGGGAAGATATCCTTAGCCCGCTCTAGGAACTGAGTCAACCTTGGTCGAGCAAACTCCATGGAGATCTCAAGAGGCTGTAGTTGAGCAAATAATGCCAACAAGTTCGTTTCCTCCTGCATGCCGCGAACCTGTTCCGCTTGACTAGATGGTGGCATACCGGGTAGACTACCAATGATGCTGAGGCGATTGTTAGATGGTGCATCGGGATTGCGAGACGGCGCTTCCTCAACAATTGTTTCAAGAGCTTGGATATCAATACCATGTCCGGATTCAATGGACTCCAAGAGACTGTTCCTGTGCCGCCGCTCTTCCATTTCGAAAACATGGCGGTTCAGCGTATCCATGTTTTCCCGAATTTGGCCCAAGACAGCATTCCAAAGCTCTTCCCATTCCAAAGCCAATCGAACCTGCTCCTTCACGCGCTCCAGGGAGTCCTTGATCTTGGCCCAGTCCACGGTAATGCGTTCCATGCGATCCACCACCGCCTTCAAATCCCTCGCGGTCAACAACGCCATGTCATCCCGGCGCTCGAGGTCTTCGACGGCAGTCACGTACACATCCACCAACTGCTCGAAGCGCGTGATGGCGGTGTCGACCTCGTCGACGCCTTCGCGGCCGCCCGCCGCCGCCCACTCGACCTCGTCTTCGGCGTCCAGCCCGCCAATGACGTCCGAGGCCTTCTGCACCCAGCGCCGTATCTGGTCGGCCGCATCATTGAGTGCGCGCGCGGCAGCGGCGGAAGTCGGGATGGCGGCAATGCTGGTGGACAGGGACGAGGCTTCCGGCAGTTTGATGGACGTCAGTTGGGAGATCTGGTCGGTGAAGGACGCGCGGCCGAGTGTGTATATGGAGCCGGCTTTCGAGAGTCCCGATGGGAAGAAGATGGCATCGGGTTCCGAAGTATCGCTCACCAGGCTCGTTCGCGACGCCATGCGAGGGTCTTTAGGGGGAGGAGTTGGTGGTAGGTTTGGGTCAAAAGAGCTGCCTTCAAACATGAAGGCATTCCGAGAGGAGCCTCTTGACCTAGCATTGTCCGGAATTATGTATTTCTGTTTGTCTTCTGGCTCCGAGTCAGACGGGCCAAGGCGTTCGCTGATGCTGTGGATTGAGGAAACATCGCTGTCGTGGTGATGCACCAAGGCTGCCATGGCTTCTTCCAGTCCTACTCCGGCCTCGCCAGAGTCCGCTGGCAGCGTCAGTTGCAGCTTAGGCGGACCAATCCAGACTCGAGCGGGTTTGTCAGCGATGATATCGCGATTACAGTGCTGAAAGGAATTCTGCAAAGGCGGTTGACAGTCGTGTGGTCGGTACCGGCCAGCGTTGTCACGGGTCGATGACTGATGTGCTGAAGCCGAACGGGCCTTGAATCGATTGTCGAGGACCTTCAGACGCGCCAGAAGACTCGGAAGAGCTCTGGACGGATTGCGGAGACGACGGTTGAGGTTAATAGGCGAATTTGGGTCGCGCTCCTGGAGAGCTGTTGTTGGTGTGGTCGCAGATGCGGGATGATCTGGCCAGCCCCGGTCATACGCTGGCAGAAGCACAACCGAGCAATCGGCTGCGCGAAGAGATTCTGCGTTCACGGGCAACCACTGCGACGCCTCCTGCTGCCCTTCTCCGGTTGCCTGCATCAGAAAAGCCGCTGACCGGGCTCGGACGTGCCTTATTGCGGTCTGCAGTGCTTTCTTCCTGGTAAGGCTCGCGGTAGTACCCCTTGATATTAAGGACGTACTACCCGGCGACGTGGCTTGACGCGATGCAAAATACGGCCCTGGAACGCGCCACAACGTATCGAGGACCACCGTATTCGACGCGAAACGAGAATTTGGTCGGTTCCAGAAGCACTTCTCACGTTCGCAGAGAGCTTGAAGGAGTGAGAAGCGCGACGACAGCTTCAACAGCAGGCTGTAGTCGTTACTGACTTCTCTGGAATGACCACCTAACTTGTAATGGTACGCAAGTCAAAAACTGACCTCTAGCTTCCCTAATTGGACGCCTTGGTCATTTCCTCCATTCTTTCTCGTCCATAGATCGATCTCGGGTGGCTTGAATGGAATGTGATTCTTACTTTGCATGTAAGGTACCTTTGAAAGCACACGCTAAAACAAGATGCCATCATCACACAGCTATCTATTGCAAAAACGGCTTGGAAAATGCACCGTTGATCAACCGTTTTGCTGCAAGTTCACAGGCCACCGCACTGACAGCCTATCGTATTCGTCAATCTCGAAACGTCCAGAGAGCTAAGTAGGGATTGCAGCAGCTTAACAACTCTGAGAGCAAGGAATAAGGAGACGACAGAAGTTTAGAAACGACTCTACACATCAGAGAAGTCCGGAAGATGCTAAACATTGGCCTTGACTTCAGTAGCATTCGCAAACCAATTGATAACTTAACGTGCTCGAAGAACATCGTAGCTGCTCGGACTATTTCGAAAAGACAAGCATTCGCTTTGATGACGGCTCCGAAGAGATGTCTGACAGATAAACTACCATTTTTATGGCAATTGAATGCAATTGCCTCACTTTTATGCGACCGAATTCAATAAAATATGAGCCGCATACACTGAGCGTGAATCACAGACCAGGTCAAAATGGTTGTACTACTTGCATATGCCTCTCCTTAACATGGCGTCGCTATCGGAAAAAATCCAAATATATTGACATTAAATATGCCGTGGGTATATACTCTGCACTGGAGCCAGTCTCTACTAAATCCATCGAGACTCCCGACATGCGCCTTGTGCTACACAAATTGGTTCCACAAGAAACATAAACGCTCTCCTCAGGACATCAGCCTAAACCTGCACCACTGGTACATTCTCTTTTTGCTCGTCCGCGTCAGTCACGACCTTCAGACTCGGCGTCTTTCGATTAGGGCTCCTGCTCTGCTCCCACGCCGCAGTCAGCTCCTCGCGGACGGTCCTGCACCAGCTCATCAGCGCGCCGTCGAACTTCCTCCACGCGTCGGGCTTGTCGCCCTGCACGACGCCCATCACGTCGACGTCGAGCACCACCTCCCACCGCAGCTGCGCAGCCTTGATCCAGAACCGCAGGTTCTCGGCCAGCCGGTAGGGCTTCGCGAAGTCGGTGTGCCAGGTCTTGATCAGCTCGAACTGGCGCTTGCTGTTGCGGACGCACTCGTTGTGCAGCAGGACGAGCGCAAGGCCGTTCTGCCAGTAGCGCAAAAAGGGCGTGGGGAGCTCCGCGTCGGGCAAGGCTGCCGGGTCGCGCCACTCGGGCAATCTGCTTGAATCCTCTTTCATCTCGTCGAGGAAGCATTTCAGGAACTGATACTCGCGCTCGCGCTCCCGGCCCGCCCAGTCGCCCGCCCGCCACGACCACTTCTCGCGCTTCTCGGCGTCGCGCTTCTCGGCGTCGATCTCGCGTTGAATGACCTCGCTGATGCCGACGATCCAGGTGAGGATGGCGACCTTCTCGGGCGTCTTGAGGCCGCCGGCGAAGTTGCGGGCGGCCATCTTCTTGAGGACCTCGAGGACATCGTGGAGGTCCTTGCGGAGGTCGCGCTCGGAGCGGATGGCGTAGAGGCTGCGCGGCGATGAGTGCGCCGTGTAGTAGGTCTTCGCGGCGCGGATCGCCAGCGTCGTGATGTCCAGCAGGTGCAGCCCTTGCAGCTCGTACCAACCCGCCGAGTTGTCCGGGCACTTGTCGCTCTCCTTCAGCACCTGCAGCGCTGATTCCAGTGCTTCCGTCAGTTCCCGCCGCAGCATTGTCAGGTCTGGTGGTGGTGCTACGTATACCGGCCGGTGTGTGTAGGTGCTTACTGTGGGAGGAAGCATTATCGACTCTTCACTGTCGTCTGTGAACACAAAGCTACCTTCCATATCCGCTTCTTCATCAATGGGACTATCGACTAGGGTGTTGTATTCGGAGATGGTCTGAGGGACAAGAGAGTCTGAAGCAGAGCGGAGGCTTGAGAGCGGCGTGTCAACCATGCTCATGCTTGCCGTTCGTGCCGTCATTTGCGGTGCAGACGTTGGCGGCATCAGACTAGACGCTCGCCGCTTCTTCTTCATTTTCATGGCTTTCTCGTCTTCCTTGGCCAGCTGTGCACCTTTGCCGTCCAGCAAGCCCGTACGGGCGAAGTAGTATTGTAAGTGAGCAATTGTTCCTAAGCTCATAACGCTCTCTCGATTCTTGGCTGATTCGGCGAAGATAGTAGCCTGTGGTCTCATGTACCCTCTCCGCTTAGCCGTGGACAGTGTGCTCCCGGCTCCGTCCGACAACCGTGAAGATGTCGACCTTCCGTCCAGAGAGTCGGAGGATGAGGCTGTAGATACGCTACGGTCGAGTGCTGGGCACGGATCGAGGCCGAGGGTTGGAGAAACCGAAGGAGGTGGTGAGATTGAGCGTTTCTGTTCATCATCGTCCAGGTTGGTGATGGTTTCCGGTATGGAGATATTTTCTGGCTGTGCTGCAGGCTTGAGAATGCCGGTTTCATGTTGCACAAGCTCTTCGGTGGCTTGAAGTTCTCTTTTTGCCTCTGCCTCGAGGAGGCCAGGTACCAATGTTGTATCGACGGCCGCCATGGCTGTCAAATCAAAGACCGTCACCACTCCTTGCGTCCCCGAACCAACGATGCTGAGTTGGAGGTTCAACGACCCAGCTCAAGGGATCGTGCAAAGCCGAGTTAAGATCTTAAGATGAAGCATATAAGTTGGGAGGTGGCCATCGCTCCAAAAGTCCTGGATGTCCAAACGATATTGCGGCGTCAGGGGGGGCCACGGCGATTACACTCCAAACAAACTACCAAGCCGGGGTCTGCGCGTTGAAACCCCCAATGGTTCCGCGAACCCGCTGCCACGGCGTCGTTCAGCCCGATACAAAGGTACATTCATTGGGCATCAGAATCCTTGACAAAATTTCTCCTTGTAACAGCTGATTTGAAGAGTGAACGCTGCCTGCACAGTTTAGGTTTTCTGGTTCACGCTGAGCGAAGAGAGCACAGGCAGCGGTTCGATCCTTCACACACATTGACAGGAGGCTGGCTCACACTTTCCACCTAGCAACAGGTTTAGACGCATATTGGTTTCGCGCCAGCACGTGGACAGCGATCTTAGCGTAGATTACTGCATGTCGAATTCACTATCATTCTGATGTAACAACCAAGCCTACTCGATAAAGTTCTGCAGTTCCAATGTGAAGCCCTCGAATGAAGCCAACGATCAGCTTGAAACTTCGAAAAGCTGCATGAGAAAGTTCCCTTCAAATTCGACGGCAAGGATGTCTTCTAAACGAGTACGCTTCCACAAGTAGCGGCACCATCAAATCAAACAAAGCTGAACTTTTCGCAGATATCGTATAAAGTAGATGGCCGCGTTCAGGGTAAGTCGAGATGTGACAATCGTTGAAAACTTGCAAAAGCATCAATTCACATCATTCTCTTAGGTGTTAACTTCCGGTAGCGAAGCCGTACATTTTGTGCTCATCCGGGATATTCACTGACTAAGTTGTAGTGCTTGGACAGTACGTCAAGCTAAAAGCTTGGGTGTAACTGGTTTCGTGAAGAATGCATCCGATGGTACTGTATGTTGCATTGTAACCATGCCAGTGAGATGTTCAATTGATCGAAGTGCTGTAGGTTGTAGGCGAAGCTCAAGGTACCGAAGAGAAGATCAAAGAATTCATCGAGCATATCCACAATGGACCAAAGCACGCCAATGTGACTGGAGTGGAGCATTCTGATATCAGCACGAAGCAAGGCGAAAGCGGTTTCAATGTGCGCTGAAGCATACTAGTAGTGATCCGGATAAAATATCGATAGGAAACGGCGTGGTCAGAGAAAACAAAGGTTCAATACCACCATAGAAACGTCCGGACTTCATAAGAAGTCAGGACCATCATAGGCCATATCAATGTTTAGGACTAGTGATAGATCAACTATCCAACCGAGTCTCCCAACGTCGTTGAACATTAGATGTTATCCATTAGCTCTTAATATATGGCATAGATCCATAGACCGATGGAAGCAAGACCAACCAGATCTCCCAGAGCATACTTCCACGTTGCGCCCAAACTCTTCTGTGATGATGAACTTCCCTGCTTTTGTTGGTACAGTGTAAGTTTAAGGCTAGCACCGCAAGCCAGCGATGCGTTTCCAGCGCATGGAAAGTTGCATTCAGTATCCGGCAGCTTTGCGGATAGAGAATTAAGGTAGCTGGAACACCAGCATTCACGACCTATATAACTTCCATCAGCACTTCGCGTAATCTTGATCTCGGTCGTAAGCCGTCACATACCAAACTCTAAGCCAGCATATTGGTAACTCCCGCAAAAGGCAAAACAGCTCGAAGGAATCAAATTGTCGTCACCCTCCTGCATTGAGCAACTTTCCGTTAGCATTCACGTTCCGCGCGCGAGCAGCATAACTCGTGAGATGGCATACCATAGTCCCTCCGGCCAGAGCGCGCACGCCGCCGGAGTTGGCAACTCCCGTGGTCTCATTGTAGCATCCCATGTAGGTCCAATCGCCGTCGCTGGTCAAGACTTGAACCATAGCGGTGGAGGAGGGTGCAGCGGCAGAGGAGGAAGTCGTCGCGCCCTGCCCGGACACGACCGCAAACAATCCCATCACCATGGATGCGAGGAGCAGCCGTAAGTAAACTGTAAGCTGAGCCATGGTGGAATAACGCGCTTTGTGCGCAAAACGAGCACTTAGGAAGATGGGCGCTTAAACGCGAGCGGGAGAGAAGGGAGAGAAAGGAAAAGAATCACGAGAGCAATGGTTCGGCGGGAGACATCGCCGTTAGATGACTTGTTGGATTGTGAAGGATTCAATTTGCTTGGATCTTTTACGACGCGGCGAGTGGTGCGCTGGGCAAGCCACTATAAGCCGAAAGTCTGTTAATTAGTTGGAGCTCCAACGCTCGGAGCTACCCCTGACGCTTTCACTAATTTAGGGCTGGCCGCCATCATCACCGAGGCGTCACGGCAACGAAGTTGCGCGAAGTAGAGGAAATCTCGTCTTCTCTGCTAAGGGTGCTATCGTGAGAAAGCTTTGTCGTGAGAGTAGCCTGAATACTAGCATTGTTTCATGCCGCATCTTCAGCTCGGTGTAGCTTTCACTCGATCCCAGTTACGCCAGTGGTCTATAGGGTCAAAGCGACAGGCATTGAAACAGCCCTGATCTTCACGCCATTACGGAATCCGGAAATTTAACCATTAGCAGATCAATTTTCAGGTAAGCAAGTTAAAAAATAAAGAGTTTTGCAGTTCTCAGATGCCATTCAGTTGGATATCTATTGCCTGCTTATTCTACCCACGCAGATACGACGGAGCAGATCCGGTATGAATGAATTGATTTACGCCATTTTATGCATCCCATGAAGTTTTCATCCGGCACATCGTACCCATTCGTGCCAAGTCTACGCAGTGTTTGTGCTGAGGATATCCGAGTCACCGGCGTCAAGGATGGCGAGAGTAGAGCAGCGGAAGAGTTTACCGCTACGAACTTTATCAGCACTTGTTACTTCGAGCTTCAAGTCAAGAGACTTACCAAGCAGTGCCTAGTTCAATCTTCACGAAAAGATTCGTTAGCAAAGGATCCCTCCAAAGCCGCATCGGCCTTTTCGCAGGGCAATACCCTCCTGGCTCCGTAGGCACGGTAGCCATTCTCAGGGGCTGAGAGAGTATGCCACTTAGATTGTACTTACATTGTTGCCGGAGAAGTGGTGGACGTTGGTCTTCGCGAGCTGTGAAAAGAAGTTAGCTTCGTGCTTTTCTTTGCTGTCTATAGCGGAGGAAATCCATACCATAGAGTAGTATTCCAGCTCCGACTTCCGCAGCGGCGGAGTGTTGCCCGCAATGATGACGAGCTTGGCCTTGCCAGATCTCAAACTCTTGAGCGTAGATTTGTAACCGAGTGTGACTTTTCCGGACTTCATCACAAGCGCCAGGCGCGAGCTGTCGTGGTTGTTAGAATTTTGACTTCAAATCACTAGCCGGACTAGAGCGTGCGTACTTGATGGAGTCCTGAGTCTTCTTGGTCTTCTTTGGTGCCATCTTAGCGCTTCAGCGACGATATTGCTGATTGATTGATGGGTGCGCTCCGGTCGAGGTAGTCGCTTTGGTTGAGAGAATTCTCTTTTTCGTTTTGAACTTCAAAAGAAACCAGTGCGAAGTGAGGACGTCATGCGATTGGCTGAACACGCGAGTGGCACGTGCGCCCTACCTTCATGTACCTCCGTACTTCAGCAGCGACTCTGGTTATCGGAGCAAAGCAACAATATCCCCTTCAAGCGAAGACTATGACTACAGCATCTTCTCCGAGCTGGCATATGCTAACTTATTCATGTATGCCTTGGCTATGACTTGGTTGAAGCAGTATTCAGTTTCCTTGGCTGTAATGTCTGCATCACCAGGATGCGTTCAGCTTGCTTCTTGGCTTCCTCTCAGCGATATCTCTTGATAGGCAGCACCAAAGGATGCCAAGTGCGTATGTCTTCTTGATCCTGGAACTTGGCATTTACCTGATTTCGGCTTTTTGATTCCTCTTTATCTGGCGCTTACCTCGCCATCGAGTTCCAAATGCTTTCTAGGCTGTACTTCTTTAGAGAACCAACTCACCATCGAAGTGTCCAAGCCTAACCTGAACCGCCTGCGAATCTATATGTCTTAGCTCTTTTGTTCTGATTAATGAGTTCCTCTTCTGGCCATAAACGATCTCTAGGTTCCGACCAACCCCTTTACTTTCCTCTTCTCCAGGGCAGGATCATCCGACTTCTTCAACTTCATCCCGGCTCTTGGAGTGATCCTATCTCAATCAACATCTTCATTACTGAACTAGAGTTCGCTCCGCAATATGAAGCGCTCTCATACGTCTGGGGAGATCCTTTGGAGCGCGTACCAATTCTTTGCAATGGCAGGACACTGAAAATCACTCGGAACTTACACTCAGCTTTTAGGCGTGTCAGACTGCATGATCGACCACGAGTTCTTTGGGCCGACGCTGTATGTATCAACCAGCAACACTTGGTCGAGCGAAGCCACCATGTCGCATTCATGGGTGACATCTACAGTCTCGCGAACAAAGTTCTCGTATGTCTGGGAAAAGATCCGGATGGAGGGGCTGAGGACGTTGCCTCGCTTGTCACCGAATATGCTACCATGATATCCAAGCACAATTCCATACCTTCTATGCCTATTCTTAAGGCGGATGACCCTGTATACGACGACCCAAGATGGAAAGCTCTCGCAACATTGTTGTCTAACGTATGGTTTACAAGGAGTTGGGTGATACAAGAGGTCGGCTTGGCGACAGATCCACGGGTTCTCTATGGCATTGTCGAATTTTCATACAGAGAGCTGATGTTGCTCAATATCTGGATCGTTCGATGTGCACCAAGTTTGGAGGCCAAAGCGAATGTGCTGGTAGGCAGCATTCATACTGATTGGGCTGATTGGAGTATAGAATGGAAGAAGGCATCTACATATCCTGACCAAGTCTTCTTGGATTTACTCAATCATAGTAGAGGGCTCGAATGTTCTGACCCCAGAGACCGTGTCTACGCCTACCTGGGACACCCTTTGGCTCGCGACTATCCTGGACGGGAACTCATCGTAGTTCCAGATTACACGAAAAGCGTTAGAGAAGTTTACCTGGATCTTGGCGTGCAGCTAGTCAACAAGCATGGATATCGTCTTCTGTCTGCGGTTGAACACGACGATCAAAGCCTTTGGGAAGATATGCCCTCATGGGTTCCAAATTGGTCTGGTGCAGAGTACACTACAAACTCGTTTGGCATCTTTACGGAATTTTACTACCAGGCTTCTAGCGGCGTGGAGTCTCAAAGACCGGTCGTTGATTCTGAGAATCGTTTGCGTGTTCAGGGAGTAGCCTTTGACAAAGTGTCGGCTTGTTATTGCTTCACTGACGTCGACATCGCATCACCCGACGACTTAAAGTCAGCGTCGTCAAGCCGGCATGCAATGCTGAAGGATATCTGGGCAAAAGCGAAGTATCAAGTACAGAACTATGCCTACTCCCACAGCGATGTACTTGACGCTCTTAGCCTCACACTATGCGGTGGTTTGTTCACATTCAAGCCCGCAGAGGAAAATATGAGCGAACACCGTCAAGATCGTGCCGCATACTTTAGCCTTCTTGGACCCACCATTGGCTGCGAAGATCTAGGAGCGGAGCCTGAGTTAGCTTCCCAAGGCGATCCAGAGCGATACTGGGTCGATATGAAGCTAGGAATCATAGGAAGGAGCTTCGTTTTCACTGAGAAGGGTTACTTTGGATTAGCGCCGCATATTATACAGCCAGGAGATCTCATCTGTATTTTCTTTGGCGCGACTGTACCGTTCGCTCTCAGAACAGCAGACTTATCCGAGCCGGACATGTTCAAATTGATTGGAGAATGCTATGTTCATGGGTTAATGCGTGGTGAAGCGTTCAGTACGCAGTCAAGAGGCGACAGCTCAGAGACCTTTGTGTTATGCTGAACATCCGAGAAGACTAAATTGCATACTGTTGGCCAAAGACTGAGATCATCTGGCTTTAAGGCTGTTCTGCAAAACGTTTCATAGCGTGCTCGAGCTTCCAAAGGTACATTCCCGCCAAGCTGTCCAACTTGCCTCTCTTGCAGTAGTCACATGTGGGCATCTGAGCAATTAGCGAGCACATCCATGAAGTGGTTGAAACGCGCTTATTGTTGGCACGTCGCCGAAACAACAACTACACTCCCTTCTTCAGGCAGGGAATACCTCCAGCATTCGACCACGCGTTTTCCAAGGTGACTACAATCGCGACATGGTGCAGAGCTGACGAGGTGCTAAGGTGCAGGTAGTGCGAACGCCACCCGCAGCTGAAGAACGGAGCTAGAAAAGGCTCATTCTTCACAGCCCCGCTAAACTCCTCCTATTCATAGCGTGGCACGCGCTCTCCGCGCCTATCACTCGCAGACCACCCAGAACCCTTTTTCTCTTTGAGACCCAACCTGCTCTTACCACTCTTGACGCCTCTCATCGTCACTTTTGGGTCGTCATGTCGTCCTCCAACCTCAACAAGCCGTCAACTACGGCGCCCAGTGGTCGAACCTCACCGTCCAGAGGCACTGGCTCTCCCAGCGCTTCACGCAGCACGAGAACTCCAGCAGCACCTTCTACGCCAAATGGAGTTGCGAGGACAGGTTCTATCAGATCTGGCACCAATGGCACACCCATCTCGGCGCGCGCTTCCGTCCGCAAGCCCGCGACATCGTCTACAATAACATCGTCGAGGTCGGCGAAGGACCTCGCCGATGAAGATTCGCGAGCTGAAACGAACAACTTGATCGAAGATCTGAAGATGCAATTGCAGAGGACAGAAGAGGTATCATCCGAATACGAGAAGCAGATCCAGATGCTTCAATCCCGCCTTGATGATGCGGTCAAAGAGCAAGGCAAGTTGGAGGAGAGGTTGCACGAAGAGGAGGAACGTGTTGAGGGTTTGGAGAACGACAAACGGGAGTCTATCCGACAGAAGCGCGAACTGGAGGCTATCTACGAGGCTGAGAGAGCCGCTGTCATCAAAGATAAAGATGCCACACATGCCCGCGAAGAAGAGCTTCAGCATATCATTCAACGGCTCAAGGACTCACTTGCACAGAAAGAATCGCGACCAGGCTTGGGTGATGATGGACGACTATCCAGAGCATGTATGTGTTGGCTGTTGAATCAATCCAACAATAAACTAACCAATTTTTATAGCTAGTTCACCGTCTCTTGAACCTGGACAGTTCGCTCCTCCATCGCTGCAACGAAGTAATTCAAAGAACAACTCTAAGTTGATACTGCAAAAGGACAAAGTGATCGAGTCTCTCCGGTTAGAGCTCGCAGAGGCAGAAATAAAGCTGGTGCAAATGGAAAATGCTGGAGGCGGGCGCCTACAAGAGTTGGAGAGACAGTTGCTCGAGACTCGAATGACTAATGCCAGACTGATGGAAGATAATGAAAGCTATCAGCTTTTGCTGAGCGAAAAGACGCTGAATGGCGACTTCGCAAGGAACGAACTCCTGCGAAACAGTACCGGACCGGATGCTGGTCGAAGACCGTCCAGAGATCAGCCAAGCTCAAATCTAGCAGATGAACTCTCCGAGGCTGCTGATGATGAGCCCATGGAAGAAAACGAGCGCATCAAGAAACTGGAAGCGGAAGTACATTCTCTCAAGGACCAGAACAAGGCTCTTACGCTTTACATCAACAAGATCATCGAACGCATATTGAAACACCAAGGTGGCTTTGAGACGATCTTGAGTAACACAGAAGACGACGCAGATTCAGGTGCGAGACGACCAGCGGCACCAAACAAGGACAAAGATCTACCACCGCCACCGCCAAAAGATAGTTCTCCACCACCGCAGTCTTTACTTCAGCGAGCAAGCTCTGTAGTACGCCGCCAACGACCACAATCTATGATTCAGAGCACCCAGCCAACTCAGGCTTCGACTTCGCAGCCCACGGTGAACGAGAATCCCGAGACGGCACCGAGCATCCCTCTGAAGCGTACGCAGGCCAACCGCATGGCCGTCTCAGGTAGCAATCGACGCAGCGGCGTCTCCGATTGGAACCAAGCCGCCGCTGCTGCTGTAGTTGGCAACATGTACCGCGGCGGAGACAACACTCCGACCAGCCCAGGTGTGGCAGCAGGGCGCAATTCTTTCTTCGCGTTCCAGCGAACACCGTCTGGTGGGATCCCGCCTGCAGATATCGCCGAGGAGCAGGAGCCGGGAGAGGCAAGGAAGGCGGCGCTGGATGCCTTAACTGGGGAGAACGGCGACAGACTCGAGAATACTACTTCCGGAGTTGATTCGCCCAGTCCTCCACGCAGCACGCTAAGCAAAGAGGACAGAGCGCACGTCATGGCAGGGAACAAGCCGCGGCCGTTGAGGCTGGTCCAAGAGCATGTCGACGAGCAGAAGCAGGCGAACCGGAGCAGTTGGCTTCCAGCTGGGTGGTTTGGCAACCAGAGCTAATGGATCTTCAACGAACGAACTTCTACTTGGGACGACACCATGGCCATGTTTTCATTTATTGGACGCCAACGATTTTATCCAATTTGGATAGTTTCTTTTCGATTTCTTTCATTGCTGCGAGCATGTTGAATGCTCGGACGCTGTGTACCCCGATACCCAAACTAGATCGTAAGAACGCAACCGTCTCCTCTTTTCCTTTACAATTTCGTTCATTCAGCTATTCGCCTCCCACTGTCCTTCCTTACCTCGCGCCCGTTCTCCCTCAGTACATACCGCCCTCATACGGCGCGCCCTCCCAATCATCCTCATTAAACAGTGTATTGCAGTACTCGACAACGCCCCACTCATGCAACCTCCTCAAGTCGACCCCCTGCCCGCCATCCACAGTCGTAAAGTTAACACTCAAGTAGCTATCCCGCTCCGCCCAGCCCTCCTCGACGGGCCTCCACACGCGAACCGTCTCCAGCCCATCACCACCATCCTCCCGCAGCAACCGCGCCGGCAACTCCACGTCCGCAGCCTCGGTGTCGCCGCCGAGCGTGAACATGCGCACGCCGCACCGCCCGCAGAAGTACCACTTCGACTGGCCTTCGTTGCACGTGTAGGCGGCGAGGCGGGCGTCCGGCAAGCCGGACGCCTCGAGGGGCGCGAGCAGCACGAAATCGGTCGGCGGGTGGCGCGGCCGCAGGTGGAAAAAGCCCATCTGCGAGCGGGTGTGAGCGGCGTGTCGCCGGGGTGGAGCGGCGCCGACTTACCTTGTGGCACACCGTGCAGTTGCACTTGTAGGTTTTGAGGCCCGACTGTGCGTGGAACGTCGCCAGGTCGAGCTTTGTGGGGGGTGTGGATGCGGGTGGGAGCGCGAGGTACACGATGTACTTCACTGTGCCGCAGTGGCAGGAGCCTTTGTAGGGCTTGCGCGTGTACTCTGAGGACATGGTGGTTTGGCTGTAACGCTTAGGGTGTGGTGTTGGTGTATTCGCGTCTGTATCAATTGAATGGAATTGAAGAGGGAAATGTCAAGGAAAATTGGCTCGATTTATCTTCTCCGCATTCCGCAGGTTGCGCTACCGCTACAGGCGTCATTTGATATGAAATTATCTCGCAATTCCTGCTTTTTGACGAGGATTGTTAATCATTATGGTGATCAGCGGCGCACGAAGGGGGTGGATGCCTGCGATTGTAACGCTGGACATCTGCAGTCGGCAGGCAGCAATCGCCTAACGAATTCACAAACGGAGTAGTCCTGGCGACAGACCAATGAGCTCAGTTAATGATATGCATAGACCTGTGAATGGTTAGTTACCAGCGAAGGAGACGTCTCTTCGACTTTCCCTTGAAGTTCTATTGGAGTAGAAGTACGGCTTTGATAAAGGAGTACGGAATGTAACAGCGGCGCCTGCATTGGCTTCACAGAAGGTCAGGAAAACATTTCTTTTACAAACTGTACCTTATGATTCGAAGCTTGCACACTCCATGTGGTGATACCTTTCCATTCAAGGGACTAAGGGAACACTTTGTCGATACAGATGCAGTAGAGATATTCATGTAGACTACCGTCAATATCGAACAATTCCAATGCTTGTGATGTCAATCCATTCCTCATAACCAGTATTGCAGCAAGACAAGGTTATCCTATAGCAAGAGATAACTAGCATGGAATCCGAAGCAATTCATCATATTCCCGAAGATCGATTTGCCAGATCAGTTACGCACGCCGTTGCTACCCCATAGTTCGTTCAATAGGGATTTCAGAACGCGCCAAAATAATCACATGGTATGCAAGTATCTCGTGTGTATCAGCTGTACATCGCCTGGATGCTTTGATCCGTAGCCAAGGCACGTTCTGGATGGCTAGAGTGGTCTATTTGGATTTGACCTTATTCGCAGAGCTCGATCGCGATGCACTTGGTCTCTTATCGGCAGACCTGCAAGTCTATTAGCATGCGCAATCATCCAACGTCGTACTTGTCCTTACCCGTTCTCTTGTGCGTCCGTGGCCACTGTGTTCCAGATCTTGCTCTTGTAGTTAGGGAAGGAGGTGGTATTCCACATCTTGACAAGGTAGCTATAGAGCAGTCGAGTTAGCGCCGCGCTGTAATCTCGTTCGCTCCTCAACGAGACCAAGGAAGCAATAGAGTAATCCAAACCTTTGTGTCTTGTCCTCGTAGTCTTCTGTCTTCAACTCCTTGACGCCGACCTTCATGCCTTCTTTGGTGAAGACGACATTCTTCTTTTGCATGTGATTCTTGCCGCGTTCGGTGAGTTCGTTGGTGAAGACGTACATCTGAGGAAGAGACAACGGTAAGCGCAATCGCAGACGCAATGGAATCGTGTCGCGTCGCCAATGAACACCTACCTGGTAGCCAACCCAGGCAAAAGCCGACACAAACACAAACAGAATGACGAGCGGGATGAGGTTGCCAAGCACACCCATCGTGAATCAACGTCCGTGTTGAACTCTCAGTTTCGGTCGCAATGGGTGGTATTGGGCATAAGAAGCCGATTAGTGAGGAAGCGCAAAGTGTGGAGATGGCAAACAAACGAGATAAGATTAAAAGGCTCCGATGGTGGGAGAGTTCTCTGGGCGTTGAAATAGGAGAGGAGGTTTTGGAGCGGCTGAAGCGTCCTGTCGATCGAGTGGAGATCTAGGCGTCAGGGTCCCCAGCCCGGAGCCCAAAGCACGTATGGGATGATGCAGATTGCTGCGCCCCCTGCTGAAGAGAAGGCTGTGAAACGCCAGCGAATGGCCTGCGCCGCTTTTCCAAATATTGCTGCTTAAGATCCGTATCGTACTCAGATGACAACGTACTGTAGTCGTTTTGGTCGGAATCGTGAACGGCCTACAGGATATTTGGAAGAGACCCGACCTCAGGTTTTCGGGCTGCAGAACTGGACGCTATTCCTATCGTTCACCCCCATTTGTTATATAAAAAAGGGGTTGTTCAAACTTGGCTTCAATGCAGATGCAGTTACGTTTGCAACCTTCTGAAGTATGCTTATTGGTTTCTCGAGTGATTTGATGCTCAACCTTGGCAGACTTCTTGCTCTTTATCGACTTTAGCATAATATCGAGCCTGTTGTATTGAAGCAGACAATAATTCAATTTAACTAACCCTATGACTACAGCCTGTCGTAACTTTCGTCCCATGCTCCTGGAATCCGTCTTTCAGGATGCTCAATCATTTCCCAGAAATCCCCCGCCCATTCATCCAATGGGTTTGACAGCCATAGTTGCCAATTATCCACACCCAAGCTGAAATCGAGTCCGATTACGCGAAATCCAAAATGCATTTGTGCCTCATCAAACGCGAAGATGTCAACTCTCTTGCGGCTTCCTGGCTCAGCTCCTGCGCTTCGGCGATGCTTCACCTCGGCTTCAATCAACGGAAGCTGTTCTAGTCCTAGCAGCATCATTTCGGAGGCGTAACACTTCAGTCCCTCTTGAAACCAACTCATCATTTTTGAAAGCCGAATGTCCTTAAGTTTCCTGGTCCGACTGCGATATAACACTGTCTTTCCAAAAAAGTACTCTTCAACGAAGATGTACAGCGGAGATCGACTTTCCCAGCAGTTGAAAACATTGTAAAAGATGCTAGACATACCCATATCCAATACGTCCTTGAGGATCCGCCTTGCTTCCTCAGCTTCCCTATGTTGACCTATAGCCTGGCGGTAGCTTAACGCTAAAAGGGCATAGCTGGCTAACCGTGTTTTCGTCCCTATGTCGCATTGAGCAATCGAATTTCGGAAAAAGTCTGGACTACCAAGGCAGGCCCGTATAGATAAAGGACTTCCTTGTGAATTGTAGTGCATATGATTCGGGAAAAGAGATTCCAAACGATCGGACAAAGCGCTCTGGTTCCACAGTGGCCAGGTCTGGTTAAGAGCCAGTTGGACGGCTTCTGGAGGGGGATTAGAAAATAGATCGAAAGTGCCGGATTCGATACCTGTCCCGGATGGATTCCAGAGGAAAGGCTCTGTAATCCATTCTGGGTGGCTAATGAAAATCCGATAAGCTTTGACTAGACGAAGTTGCGCAGAACTGTCGTTGTAGATTTCGTCGTAACCTGGTAGGCATCTTTGAACGGGGTATCCACCAAAGGTAGTTGAATTGATATCCACGCCCATATTTACCAAAAGCTCGAAGATGGCAAGACCATTTTCGGAATATGAACAGCCATGTGCAGCAGCATGTAGAACTGTAAAGCCACACGGGTATCGATCCCATTTGCTGGCCTCTCCACTGGACAGTAGCTGACGTACCTTATCCAGATCTCCCCCATCAATGGCAAGGAATATGTCTGCATCGGCCGGGACAATGCGATATGACCGCATACTAAAGTCCCAACCTTTAGTCGCTTGGCGAACATTCAGTTCCCAAGCCTGACTTAGAAACCATGTTGGCCAAGTTAGTCTTATCGTCCTTGATTTCATGAGCTGCATCCGAGATTTTCTCCGAGGAGGTGGAAAAGCGGCGTCTTCCATGCTTATCTCTTCCTCCATTATACTAGGACTTTGAGCATCTACGGTTATCATACCACACTCCGCTTCCTGGCTGCTGACTTGATGGGTGTTGATCGCGGTTGTCACAAGGCTTAAGATTGCAGCAGAGTCGTTCTTTTGAGCGTCGAAACCTTGCCGAATTAGCATTCTAGAGAGCGTAAGCTAAGTTCGTGAGAACTTTGAAAGGGCAATTCGCACCTGCAGTCTGTGGTGAGCATCATAAGCATTAAGCTCTGGGCGCTTTGAGCTCGTAAGAATGCCTTCTCAAGTTTTCTCTTCATCCCAACAGCCTTAATCCGGCCCCAATACCTCTGTTTCCCAAGTTTTTGTTGCATTTCCTTAAGAACCTCGTCAACTTGCCGTGAACTCTGTTGTAAAGTAGCTAGAACTTTTACGGAGGACCTCAGATCTATCCGATCAGCAGATCCGCCTTGACCCATTTCCGCTTGAATAGAGTCGAGCACCTCGTGTAAGGATACCAGATCTTCAACTGCGTTCTGGATGTCGTCTGGGATATCTCGAATGTCCTTGCAGAACGTATTTAACTTCATGATTCCGTCAATAAGCTGGCCCGTAGCGGCAACAACGCCTATCGCAGCGCTAGCCGTTCCGAAGACTTCCGCCATCTTGATGTTGCTCAGAATACGTGCGTGCTTAATCAAGCCAGCTATCGCTCAGGGTCAGAGGCTCTGGCCCAGTATTATCGGTTTTGAGCAGACGGGAAGGCGATAAATATGCCGACGCTTTCGCGCTGAGAGCGCCGCAGAGCCTAATTGTCAGACTATATTCCGGAAGTACTTTGGGTTTGATCGCAGTCCTCTTGAAGCTGGATTGAGACGGATAGTTAGGTTGAGGAACGACCTAAAGAGTGCGGATCTGTGTTATTGGGAATTGTCCATTTCTACTGCGGTTCCCGTCGCGGTTTCGCTGGGGTGTGGCTCAGCCTTACCGTAATTGCTCCGCCCTCTGTGCGTTGTCGACCATCTTCAGCCCCGCGAGTTCGAGAAAAACGCGCACAGCGATACTGACGCAGAATTGGCTCGGTCTTAAACACGTGCAGGAAGTGTAGAAGGTTGCTGCTTGGCCTGGATACGGATTGTTTGAAGCAATGTACTTCAGCGGAATACCTAGGTACATATATGCGAGTCTGAGCCCGACTATCACATCCGATATACCGGTGGGATGAGAAAACCACTATCGTTTGCTTACTTTCGTACTCCTTCTGAATTGCGGAGTCGCTATGCATAAGGTATGTACGCTTTGGCGTATTTACACATAAATCTCCACCAATGTCGTAGAATCGTCAACCCAAATGCTCAGATTCAGGACAGAATCCCTGATATCACGGAGCCATTGAAAATTTTCTCCCTTCCCGAATGCAAACTGCAATCACCAAGAATCATGCAACACGCTGAGCGAGTTTGCGAGCTTCAAATATACGCTCCTTTTCCGGTGCGCACGTTTGCGGAGGCGAGAACGACGGGCCGCTGGTAAGGACGTGTTTCTTAGCAAAGCTTAGAATCTGATCCTCATCGAGGCCGAAACATTTGCCGATGAAGCCCAGTCTGCCACCCAGCCATTGCCTCTGCTTCAGCGGCACGCATGGTATGTTCTTCGTCACGTACAGCGGCCACGCTGCGAAGTAGGCGCCCGTCGCCCTCAAAGCTGTTCATCGAATTAGTGCGCTGCCATGCGAAAGTGCTTCCCAGCGTACTTACAGCCTTCGGAAATGCCAGAGGTCCTGGCACGCCCCTGGATCTTGTATCCCAAAAGATAAGGAATGCTGGATGAGAAATCGTCCACCATCTGCTGCGTGAGGTAGGTTGCATGCGCCGATACGCGGTCAGTGGCCGCCGTCTTTGCTTCCACAGGCAACGCAGAAATGCAGCCCAGGATTACGGCTTGGCAGAAGATGCGACTGACGCGGTAGTCGTTGATGATGTTTGCCACGTTCATATCGTAGTACTCGTGGATAGGTCCTCTCCAGTATTGTGAAGTATACAAGTTCTTTGGCTCCTCGCGGCAGTACTCTATTGTGTGGTATTCCCATTCTTCAGGAACCGTCAACGCCCAATGTTCGAGTTGACTATCGATGTCTTTTGCAGTTCGAATCAAGCTCATCATTTCGTGGACAACCTTGGGTGTCTTCTCTTGCGCTAGCAGGTCCTGCGCGTACCGCTTAACGTTTGGCAACCTTAGACAAATTAGAGTAAGCCTATTCGCAGCGTTTAGGTCACCATCGTCATCGCAGTTCCAGCCGCCAGGTGCAGGAAAGTCGTCGATAGATTTGCCTTGGACAATGCTACTTGTGAGCATCGATGATCTTACAGCACGGAAGAGATGCAGCGACACCGGATTTTTCAGTTGCTCCTCGCCGCGAAGCTTGACCAGTTGGACGGCACCGCTGATGTGATGCGTCCAGGCTGCTCGCGAATCTTGGCTTGATGTGATGGCCTCGTACAACGAAAATAGTAGAATTGATATGAGGAGCTCGTCCGATCGCGCCTTGACGGGGTCTTTGATAGCTTCACCCACTTCAAGGAGTGCCCTTCCGTATAACTTCTGTGCCTCCAATCGAAGAATTCGAGTTTTGAAGCCATTGCTCAAAGACGCTAATGCCACAGCTTGAGTCGCTTGATGTACTAGAGAACCGGAAGGTGCGTTCTGGTAAATGGGATATAGGACTTCTAGATAGCCGCGCATGCTATCCTTTTGTCTTGGAGGAATTGCAAAGTTCTTGATGAAAAAAGCTGTTGAAGCAACCTCTCGTGAGAAAGCAAGGCTCATCGGCAGGGAAGATTGGGAATTGAAGGTGGTGGCTAATGCCCATGTTCGACCTTCCTCTGGCTCCATCTCTCTCAGAGCGGCTTCTTCGATCTGCTCGACAAGCGATGCGATGCTTGGTGGATCATATGCGGCTTCGACCTTTCTCGGTCGACTCAAATCTTTGCGAGTAATGTTGATGACTTCATCGTCATCTGCGTATTCCGTCTCCGGACTTGCTTCGCTGGCGCTTGTTCCCCAGGTGAGGCTTGACTCCGTAGGGGATGATGATGATATCCGTGATCTAATTTGAAGAGTCAGTTTGATCCATTACATGACATCGCGCACAATGGCAGACTGAGGTGAACACCACATGACTTAACGAGACCAAATTATCGACGGCGGTCGCAATTCTTGTGGCCACAGGTGGAAAATAAAACAGAGAGCCCCAAAACTAGTGCCAGATATTACAATTGAATGGGATTTAATGTAACACTCACTCCTTGGAACTCGACGCTGCCTTGACATTTTTCCTGGTGGATGTAGAGGTGCTTGAGAATGCTCGCTGAGCTCGGCGCTTGACGGCTGTAGTCTCATTTCGGAAGATTAAATCGAATTCGTCTGGATATCCGGGACACTCTCGATTCGATTTTCGACATTGCGAGCAGGTTGGTCGTACTTCATCACACTTCAACTTGTGAGCAAGCCAACTGACTCAGGTGTTTTGGGATAATTGCACCGAGACGTACCTTGATGCGACGATTCTTGCAATTCTGACAGCCGCGGCTGGGTTTTCCCTATAGGGAAGTGAGCGTCTGCATCTGGCGAAAGATTTGGTGCCACTCGCAAGCAATCCTCAAAAGGGGAGCGACGTACACAATAGACCATCTTGGATAATGAATGCAGTTATCTACCACCCTTGTGCCGGAGCATTAAGTGAAGTAGATGGAAATTACAGGTCGCAGAAGATGAGCCAGCAAAAGCAGATATCTGGGCATGTGTTCCGTCGCCGTGCCTGAAACTTAATCGAGACGGTTAAGAAGGGGGGTCGCAGGAAGGGAGGAACGCAATCGCCATGAGGCGCAATCGGACTTTCGCGAAGGTATTTCGTACTTTGCGCTACACACGCAGTGCGGACGCGCAAGCAAGTAGTAAGATACGACCTTTTTTTGGACGTCTAGATGTGCAAATCTGCTCGATAGTAGGACGATTAGATGGGCGGGAGCCGAGCGTGGGCTGGGACTGGGTGGGAATTCTGCTGCCTGGCGAGGAGGCGCAAAACACACACTTTGGCCTAACAAGGGAGCTGCAAGCTGAGGTAGTTACGGAGTAGTCGTGGGGCTTTCTCTCCACGACTCGCAACTCGCAACCGCACCCGGATGCAGCAATGGTTGGCTTCCAGTTGGTAAAAGAAGTGCGGAGTCGATGTGATCGGTCTGACATGCTGCTTCCCCTCTCCTCGCTGTTGCCGGACATAATCCACCTCACCACCCAGGCCTTTCCCATCACCCTGTTCACCATTGGATGGCTTGTCCGCACTTTGCTGTTTTGAGGCCGGGTGCAAGCCATCCGAACCTCGTCTGAGGGCATTTCTCAAACTAGGTATGACTAAGCAGTCTTGGCAGGGTTGACATTTCTCGGCCTCGTCTGAGCACTTCACTGGTGTAAATGTATTAGATTCACCTCTCCCCAGTCTCTTTTTGGTGTCTAAACGGATATCAATCTCTTCAATAAACCTCCATTAATCGCTTTCGAAGAAGAAAGCGATATTTATATCGAGCTAGACACAACAATGGACTGGAGATGTGCAAATTGACAGGTGATGTACGGAGTATTCATAACATATTCGTAGTATATTCGCGATATATCGCGTCTGAATCTGAGCATCTCTTTTAAGGGCTTTATATGCCACAAGCACGCTCCTCGAAAGTAGCGAATACACTCACAGGCCTTCAGAGTTCATTCAGATGCCATTTTAATCCTCCTTATAATGTGCGCTCTTAGGAGATCGCTGGCTGAGTTGTTGTTTTATGGCTTGCTTAGTCATACCTCAGTTGAGGCGGGCGTCCACCTCGTAACTATTGGTCAGACCAACTCCGGGGTTTAGTCATGGGCCAACTTCCAGTACGTTAGAGGCGCAGACAATGGTGGAGATGATGATTGACCCAATACTGTTGTTGACATTCAACGCTGAGCAGTCCACCCAGCAAAGGGCTGCCATTCTGGTGTCGACTAATTTCTCGAGCAACAAAAGATGAGGATTGACAAAGGTAGGCTGCACAGTCGTCGCGATGCCTGACTTGTTGGAGCACAGAGCAATGCTGCTTAGCTAGGAAAACAGCATCAAGTTGGGGGGCCAATTGTTGGAGCAGCAAATTCGCATCCCCAGAAGCAAGAGAACTGTCGTGTGTGATTACAATACGGCCGTTCCATGTGGCGGCGCACTACCTGTCGTACGATCTGCATGCTGTGCTCGGTGAAGCGCAAACCCCATGCCTTACGCGTTTTGGGGACCAGGGCTGAGCCACGATGCGATCCTGCTCCTTCTTCGCTCTGTGACTAAGCCGATTCGACCAACCGACGGCACTGCCGCTCCACTGATTGCCCCGTTGACGTCGCTGCAATTCCCGCAAAGGACTGTATCGCGCGTAACAAGCATTCAGCCCCGACGTACGTCGCGGCGGGAGGCTGCAGCTTCACACCAACCGTTACTGGTGTGTCGCTGCCGGCCCGGAATTTGTAATGGGCGCCAATGAAAGCGTCTGCGAAAAACTCGTATGATATAAATGAAAACATAAACGCTCCCATCGTTAGCCTCTTGCAACTCCAAGCAGCGCGACTTCAATCCAAGACATAGGAAGCTCCAAAGTCAATTGAAAATCTCTTCCTAGGTACTCAAAGTTCTCTTCGTACTGTCTACATCCTCGTTGCCAAGCAAACTTCCATCATGCTCGGCCAGCACGGAGATCTTGCTATTGCGGTTCTCGCTTTTTATGTCATCGGCCTACCAATCGCAATATTCATTTGCATTCGACATGGTTTCGGTCGCCAGTTAGGATGGTTGTACCTCATCCTCCTACCAGTTGCGCGTATCGTAGGCTCGGCACTGACCATCGCCGCCGAGAATACTACGCCTATTAACGTGGGACTCTATACTGGGGCAGCCATCATGAACTCAATCGGTCTTGTGCCCTTACTACTGTGCTTGATGGGTCTACTTAAGAGAGTGTAAGCTTCGACTCCGTCATGCGCCTAAAGGCTGATGCTAACACACGCAAAGTAACGACGGTCAAAGAGAAACATTCCTCAACGAACAGTTCTTCCGTCTCACGCACACAATTCTCATCGTTGGCCTTGCTCTATCCATTGCTGGTGGCGATCTAAGCTCGCCAGACAACAGTGCCAGCACCGTTTCTACAGGACTGACGCTCCGCAAAGCTGCCGCCATTCTTTTGCTCGTTGGCTGGGTCATTTCATTGGCAATGAACGTGCTCTTCCTTGGACGTCTGCGCTACGTCTGGGACGGTGACCGACCTCTCCTTTACTTCGGCCTTGCCGCCGAGCCATTCATACTTGTCCGAATCATCTATCTCATCCTTACCGCCTTCGACAGTCACTCGAAGCTATTCAACCCATTCGCGCCCAACATCTATGTGCAGGCTTTCATGCAGGTGACGATGGAATTCATTGCCTTCATCTTCTTCTCCACAGCGGGAGTTATTACGCCTGGCATCAAGAATACTCCCTCACCTCGTAATAACCAAATGGGCGCGCTTCCCTCAACCCAACAACAGAAATACCGCCAAGATGACACCGAGCTTGGAACGATTCCAGCTCGCTGATAGTAGGTGGAACGGCCAGACGTATGGTAGGAGGCTTGTATTCCAAATCACCATTGATTCTTTTGGGGTTTGAGATGGTACCTACACGGACTGGGTTAAAGGACATGCAAGGATGATTATGGCCGGTATTGAGTATATGTGAATAGAATGATTTTCTTTTGCGGTAGTTCTTTGTTTTTGTAGCTCTTCAGCGTGGAGTTATAGCCGTCGGTCGTTGATAGTCTAGCTATTCTTAGCAATTAGTGGAATTATGTACAGATCGTAAAACCCTCGAATGGTTCTGTATTAGTAGCCTACAGTTTGTGGATCGAACCAATCGTCTGGGATTAAGTAGGACTATCCAATTGTAGGAGATATTATGTCAGTAAACCGGCTTCGAGGGAGCATTGCATCTGCTGATAGAATGGTTGAATGCACAGCTCTCACCTGCTGTTGCGGGTTTAAGGCATGCTCTGATTAGATTACAAATTTTCTACCTGATCTATCACAATCTCGTAGCTTATCATCCTACATAATCATTTAAGTTCTTGAACCTATCACATGTGTGATAATAATGTACTGTAGTCGCGTGTTACCTTGTGTAGTGGCGGTTGAAGGGCAACTTTAAGCGATGGGTCATAGCTCCAACCCCAGCCCTCAAAGCTTCTGTCATTACACAGAAGTTAGATTGTCAACAACCTCGCGACACTCTGCTTGCTTGACGAGCATCTCGTGTTGACGCAGCCCTCTTGGGGCTCTAGCTTCAATGATGGTTCAAGCCTAACAACCAATTTCCGCAAAGGCGAGATGAATGGCAATGGTTCTGCCAGTGGTCCTTCGGGAGGACCGGCAAGACGGTTCGGAAGGCCTATGGTACGTTGTCATCCTGTCTTTATGGATCGCTTTGAGCTGATCTGTCGAAAGCTTCGTCAAGCCTCTTTGATCCTCCCGCAGACAGGAGAACGAGTTCGCAAAACCTTCACTTTGCGCCTTAACACTCGTAATAGCCCTATGGACGAAAGAAGACCGCTCCTTTATCGTCGAACCGCTGGAATACGTGAAGAGACAATATTGGAAGAAGCTACACGTCATGTCAAAACAGCTTGGGCATGGCTTCAGTCCTCTCTGTTATCAAGACTCAGCCAAGACATCCTGAAATGCTCAATAGCGTATCTTCTGGGAAGTCTCGCAACTTTGGTTCTACCCATCGCCGGCCTATTAGGTCACCAGGATGGAAAACACATGGTCGCGACAGTTACAGTGTACTTTCATGCGGCACGATCGGCCGGTAGTATGGTCGAAGCAACTGGCCTTGCGCTGATTGCTTGGGCCTATGCTGCGCTTATCTCCTTTGCCAGTATGGCAGTGTCGGTCTTCTTCGGAACTCATGATCTCCTTGAGCTTGGCCATGGTACCGTCTTGATTCTCTTCGTTGGTGGTGGTCTAGGTTTTGTGGCTTGGCTGAAGCAAAAGCTTGGGAATCCTTTGGTAAATGTTGCTTGTTCTTTGACATCTTTGGCAATCATCACCGTCCTTACCAAAGAAGGCGTCGTACAAACCGCGTCGTTTTCGAATGACAAGATATTCCAAGTTTTGAAAATGGTCATCATGGGAGTCATCATCACGGCCGTTGTTAGCTTACTTGTCAAGCCAAAATCAGCCAGAAGGGAGCTTCGGGAAGGTCTCGTGAAGATCACAAACGTTCTTGAGGACTATCTTACTGTGATCAGTATCTCTTTTTTAACTGGCTCGGACCAAGAGATGAAAGTACAAACCAGCAACATCGAATCCGCATACCGATCGACTTTCAACTCCTTAGTCAAGAATTTACGTGAGGCAAAGTTTGAATACTATATTCTGGGCACCGAAGATGAGTACAAGATTCAAGCACGGCTTACCAAGTGCCTTGAAAAGCTTGCGCAGAGTTTGATTGGCCTCCGGAGTGCGGCCACGCTTCAATTCGACCTCCTCGCAGAATCTGGACATACAGGTGGAACTCCGTTGGGTCATCGAACTCCGGTTTCATCTACATTGGCTAGTCCAGCTTCGATTCGGCATAGTGATCGCTTTGAAAGTCTTGCAGCAATCACTGAGGAGCCAGAGGGTGTTGCCGATATGAGTTCAGCTGAAGCATCCAACGAACTTCCATCTTCGAGTGTCTCTGCCACTATCACTGAGCCTAATGAAGTCTTTGCCATATTCATCAGCCACTTAGGGCCATCGATGGTAAGTTAAAGAGTTTGAATTACTCCTGGCTTTGGAATAGCATGTTTTGGAAGATCATTTGGAGGAAAATAATTACAGGCTTTTTCGTACGTACCTGGCTAACATATGAAATAGAAATCCCTTGCTTACACATTGAAAGAAATCTTGCGAGAACTGCCTTTTGGTCCAGCTCCTGACTATACAATTGCCATCAATTCCAACTTCAGTACGAGCCTTTTCCGGGCAAAAGATCTCTTTAATGCTGCAAGAAGAGAAGCTCTTGAGCTGCTATATCGGAATCGACTGCTTGCACAAGCTGGAAGTCCCGATGTTACAGCCCATTACGAAGAAGTTGCAGCCAGTTGTGGCTACTTCAGCTCCTGCCTGCAAGATTTCGCAGAGGATACCATCTCATATCTAGAAATTCTTGAGGAGCTTAAGTCGAACCTTGAGTCTTCGCCACGAAGAAGATCATGGAAATGGTTCATGTTCTGGAAGCGTAATCGAAGGGAGGACAATTACACGTCATTGGAAGGTATTGTTAGCAACTCATCTCATCATAATCAAGCTAATTGGAAGACAGAAGAACCCCAGGCTCACATCAAAGATGTTGAACGACGCATGTCCCAAGTTATCCCTGAAGCCAGACGATATCCAGAGCCAAAAGGCCAACTTCTCGAGAAAGCTATGAGCAAACGACCTATCTCTGTCAGGATTTGGCGAGCATTGAGTTTCCTCAGACGCGAAGATATTAGGTTTGCCGTTAAAGTTGGTATTGGCGCCGTTTTGTACGCTGCACTTTCGTTTATACCTTCTACTCGCCCATTCTATACGCACTGGCGAGGAGAGTGGGGATTGCTGAGTTACATGCTTGTCTGCTCGATGACTATCGGAGCAAGCAATACAACCGGTTTCCAACGCTTCCTCGGGACATGCTTTGGCGCCCTCCTCGCCGTTGTGGTCTGGATCATCTCGGAAGACAATCCTGTAGCACTGGCCTTGTTCGGTTGGGTGGTGTCGATTGGCTGCTTCTACATTATCCTCGGCAAAGGCAAAGGACCAATGGGTCGGTTCATCCTCCTGACATACAATCTCTCAGCTCTCTACGCATACTCACTTTCTGTGCGAGACGACGATGATGACGATGACGAGGGTGGTATTAATCCAGCCATCTGGGAGATTGTCATTCACAGAGTGGTAGCTGTAATGACAGGCTGTCTTTGGGGTCTCATTGTCACAAGATTGATTTGGCCAATTAGCGCCCGAAAGAAGCTTAAGAACGGAACATCACTGTTGTGGCTAAGAATGGGACTGATCTGGAAGCGCGATCCACTAACAATACTTCTTGAAGACAGGTCGCGCTCCTCCTACATGGATATTCGCGAGTCAATTGAGTTGCAGCGCTTCCTCACGCACCTCGAGGCTCTTCGCGATTCGGCTATCCATGAATTCGATCTGCGAGGCCCATTTCCGGAGGATCTTTGGAAAAAGATCCTAGAAGGCACTGGCCGTATGTTGGGTGCTTTCCATGCGATGAACGTCGTGATCCTTAAGGATGTGAAAGCATCCCCTGGTGAGGCGCAGATTCTTTCCTATACGAAGCTTGAAAGAACGCAACTTTCATCTCGTATAAGCCACCTTTTTTCAGGTGAGTGCAGATTGATAACATTTTGTAACGGTGGTTAACCAGCATCTCTAGTCCTTGCGTCATCTATGAAGCTTGAGTATCCGATTAACGATTCACTACCCAACATCGAACACACTAGAGATCGACTCCTTGCCAAAGTCTTTGACTTCAGAGCCCATGCTATTGGCAAGGGTCTTGCTACGGATGAAGATTTTGAGCTGCTGTACGCTTATGGTACGTTAGGAATAACTTGGCACCATTGTTTCTGTGTCTGACAATTTCTCGCTAAACAGCCTTGGTAACGGGTCAGATCGCAAAAGAAATTGAAGTTTTAGATGGTCTTATTGAACAGCTTTATGGCACGTTAAATGACGACAATCTGAAGCTAGAGTAGATTTGCGGGTCGTCTCGAAGAACCTGAAACAATTCCAAGCAGCAAGCAAGAGTGTTCTGAAACCATCTATCTTTTTGAGCGATGAATATTATTTCTGGAATACTTGGCAACCTTTGGTTGTGCAATTGAATCGTTGGGATGTTTGCGGCCCCACAACACTTATTGGAAGCCGCCATATCGCAGGACGTTTCAATAGACAAAACGCATTGACAGCACCGCGCAGGTAACCCTTCAACAGCCGAATCAACTAGTGAAAACGTCTAACACGTATCAGGGCGACCGCTTCTGCCTATTATATGCATATTGGTGCTTCTAAGGAGCTTGTCCGTGGCTAGTTAGCACAGCGACTCGTTTCAACCAGCATCTTTGATCGGCGTTCCAGAACCAACCACCAGTATACCTTTGTACTTCGCCTGATCGACCTGAGAATAAGACCAGAAGTGGTCCGACTCTCTGTTACTCGTGGCCTCTCAACTTGCACCTTGAAGAGGTGAAATCATTCCGCAGTTTGAAAAGTTGGCTGTGTTTGCGCTCTTGTTTTACATGAGCGTAGCGGAACGGCCTAGCATTACTGAGCCGTAATGTAATATCCTTTACCGTATTGTTAGCATAACAAGCATTCATGGTGACAAATCACGGGCTTTCCTCCCTCTCAAGCATTTCCTTTTCCGGATATCTGTCAGGACTTCGGCCTCTCTCACCGTCTTGGGCGCCTCTCTTAACATATAATGCAATTCATCGCACTCTCTTCATAGCAACTCATTCCTTTCATGCTGTGCAATGTAAGGCTTTGAGCCATCCATACGTCTTTTCTTTTTAGTCCATCTCTCTTATCGCTCATTGCAACTTTCGTTGAACGGAGCCGCCCGGCAGCAATTCTCTTTCTTGAAGTCATTACAATGAAGATCATCCTCGCATTCATTCCTTTCTTCGTCGCTGCCGCGACTGTTGGTAAGTACCATCCACCCCAGTATTCAACGCCAGTGCAACGTATGCCTCAGAGGTACGACATCAAATCACTCACATGGTTCAACAGCAGCAACAACTGGTACCGTGGGTATGACGGCCAACGACGTGCAAGATGGCAAATGCGCCACGACCACACTCATATTCGCCCGCGGAACAACAGAACAAGGCAACATGGGCATGGTCGTTGGCCCACCTCTCGCCAACCAGCTCATATCCGCTATGGGCGGCGACGTCGCCGTCCAGGGAGTTAACTATCCCGCTGATGTCGAGGGCGTAGCTGAGGGCTCTATCAACCCCAAGGGCACGCAAGGCTCACAGAATATGGCTATGTTCACCAACATGGCGTTGCAAGCGTGTCCGAATACCAAAGTCGTACTTGCCGGCTACAGTCAAGGTGCTCAGCAGGTTCATGGTGCCTTGATGAACTTGCAGTCGGGACAGGTTTCGGTTCGTACTTTTATCGCTTCTCTATTTTGACCGTCGTATTATGGAGCTAACAGATTCGGCGAACATAGGCTGCGGTGACCTTCGGGGACCCGCTCAGAACCCAAGCATTCCAAAACATCGATTCTAGCAAGACTCTTATCAACTGTGCTGCCGGCGACGACGTCTGCAACGACATGTTTGTCATTTCCGCAGCGCATCTCTCGTACGGCACCAACGGCGACATACAGAAGTCTGCGAGTTTCATTCAACAGGCGCTTTAGAGCTGATGGAGCTGTGCTAAAGGGGCGGATGGTATTTGCGCACTGATTGATGGCGGTTACACCTGTTGTATCCTTTGGTATTCCCAGGTAAATGGATATAGATATGGTGTTGAACGTTTGTAGAACGCGCTATGCAATATAAACGGGTGTTACTTGGACCTCGAGGACTCTGATCATCACTGCTGGTTCCCTAGTCTAACCTACACTATAATCTGGCAATCTGGTATCACTTAGGAATACCTCTCGAATTAATTCGATCAATTCATTGGTGATTTGATACGAAATAATCACAACTTGTGCTTTTTGGAGCTTTATTGGTGCCTTGAAGCCCGATCTATGCTACAAGTACTTCGAGCCGCGTGCCGCGTCCGACGCCATTCTATTGAATCAACATCCATGCACGAGGATTTCATTTCGTACAGGATAGAGACGAGGGGAGCAGAGGTTATAGGTGATCCAATATGGATCGCGAGAAGTTCTATCACCCTTTTGAGCCCTATGAGATCCAGAAACAGTTTATGACCGTACTTTACGACTGCATCGAACATGGAAAGGTCGGCATCTTCGAATCGCCAACCGGTAAGCAAACTGACAGAATAAATTCTCGTGTTACAGTAGCTGACGCGCAGTAGGGACGGTACGTTCGTTTATTTCGAGAATTTCTACTAAAGTCTTGAAAATCCATGCGCGCTCAGTGAAAGCGTTTGCTACGCCAAATCATCTTACGAGTGGAATCGCGGTGTATCGCTGACATGTCGTTATATAGGGAAAATCTCTGAGTCTGATATGTGGTTCTTTAACTTGGCTCAGAGAAAACAAACGTCGTCGATTCGACCAGGCTCTCGACGAAGACATCCAAGGTACGTCGCGTCATTGCAGCCTAAGTTCGGTACTTACTCAGAACTAGGCGACGATGAACCACAATGGATTTTAGAGCATTCAAAGGCAGAAAAACGTAGACGAGCACTTGAAGCACGAGCTGACCTAGAGACGAGGCTGGCAAAGGTAAGAGAGCGCGAAAAGAAATTGAAAGAGCGCTTTCGGTCCGACGCACCCGCATTCAAACGAAGGGTATGTCCAAAACTACCATTGGCCTTGAACAAAGGCTAAGTTCGGCAGAAAATTGGGAAAGATTCACCATCAGATCCCACGGAAGAAGAGCAATATGTGTTGGATGATTACGAAAGTGGGGATGATTCGAAAGACAAGTTGAACTCTGAAAACGGCTTGTCAGCAGAGACGCTGTCACTTATGAAAAAGCTCGGCATGGTACGCCAACCTGATGAAGAGACGATAGAGGTAGATGACGAGATCAAGATCCTCTACTGCTCCAGAACGCACTCACAACTAGCACAATTCACAAGCGAGCTTCGACGAGTCAAGCTGCCGCCTGCGATAGAACCAGACACTTTTCGCAGTGTACGGGACACTAAATACAGTGAAGAGCTTACAGAAGAGCTAAGGCATCTCACTCTGGGTTCTCGCAAGAACCTCTGCATCAACCCAAAGGTCAAGAAGTTGGGCGACGCTACTGCCATCAATGAACGTTGCCTGGAACTCCAGAAACCTGGGACTTCTACAGATTGTAAATGCCCTTTCCTACCTACAAAAGAAGACCAAGCCATGGTAAACGACTTCCGTGATGCTGCGCTGGCGAACATTCGTGACATTGAAGACTTGGCGGCAGTTGGGAAAGATATCGGTATTTGCCCATACTATGCATCACGCGAAGCCATTAAACCTAGTGAGGTAAGGTTCTGGGAGCTCTGTATGAGACTTCGCTGACGAAGTCCTAGATTGTGACGTTACCTTATCCCCTACTTCTACTGAGATCGACGAGGGATGTACTCAACCTCTCGCTCAAAGATCATGTCGTGATAATAGATGAGGCACATAATCTCATGGATGCAATAACCGCCATCTACTCTTCCGCAGTCTCCCTATCGCAGCTACAAAAAGCCCGCACCCAACTCACAATATATCTGCAAAAGTTCCGCAATCGATTGAAAGGCAAGAATAGGGTGTACGTAGCCCAGATCGTGCGACTACTTGACTCGTTGATTGCATATCTGATATCCAAGTCCTCTGTGGAGAATGCGGTGGATCACATTGTTCAAGTCGACGACCTAATGACCGGAAAAGGCGTGGATCAAATTAATCTGTTCAAACTTACACGGTATCTGCAAGAAAGTAAGCTCGCTCGCAAAGTCGATGGCTACATTTCCTTCGAAGAGGAGAGCCAAAGCGGTCAGGGAAAAGTCAGCAACGGCAATCAACCTACGCGTCCAGCGACCGTTCCGGTTCTTACACATATACAAGGCTTCTTACTTGCTCTCATGAATCCTTCTGCTGAGGGTCGCTTCTTTTGCGAAAAGACAGAGGACGGCAGAGATATTAGCTTGCGATACATGCTCCTGGACCCGACCAACCATTTTCGCGATATCGTAGAAGAGGCGAGGGCAGTTGTACTCGCTGGTGGAACCATGTCACCGATGGATGACTACATTCATCATCTCTTCTCCTACGTTCCTAAGACGCTCATCGTGACGTTATCTTGCGGGCACGTAATTCCGCCAGAGAATCTAGTTGCGTGGCCCGTCAGTACCGGTCAAACATCGGAAGACTTCGACTTAACTTTCTCGAAAAGGGCGTCGAAGAACATGATGACAAATGTGGGACAGGCGCTGCTGGCATTCGTCTGCGATATTCCTGATGGTGTGGTGGTTTTCTTTCCCAGCTACGCCTATCTCGACTCTTGCGTCAAGCACTGGAAGTCTACGATGACAACGGACGGAGATAGTCATACTTCAACTTTCTGGGACTCGATGAACGCTTTGAAGCCAGTCTTTGCAGAGAGTCGCGAAAATCCAACTTCAGGAATTACTAAGAAGACTGATTCGCGAAACGTTAGCTCGGATAGCCTTCTTGCCTCCTACAGCAAACGGATACTCGACTCAAAGGACCACCGTGGCGCTTTGCTACTTTCCGTAGTTAACGGTTCACTCTCTGAAGGCATCAACTTCTCCGACCGACTTGGTCGTGCCGTGATTGTTATTGGAATGCCTTTTCCAAACCCTCACTCGGCAGAATGGAAGGCTAAGATGGAGTATATTGCCCAGAAAGCGCAGGAAAACAATCGTTCAGCCAATACCAGCTTGACAGAAGCCGAAAAGTTAGGCAAAGCAGCAGCACAAAACTTCTATGAAAATGCAACGATGCGAGCTGTCAATCAAGCTATCGGTCGTGCAATAAGGCACAAGAATGATTATGCGGCCATCTTATTAATCGACAAGCGGTATGCCACGGAGAGAATACGAACAAAGTTGCCTGGGTGGATCAAGAGCAGTTTGAAAAAGCCTGAATCAATCGGCGACATATCGAAAGGCTTAAGAGAATTCTTCGCTAGCAAACAATGAACAGAATCATACCCCGGTTCAAATACATTGCTCATCAATCAATGGGTTTACCATATATTTTTATAGAATTGGGAGAATGCCTTGTTGGAAGCGCCGATAGGTTTGCATCTTGAATCGTGATCTTCGTTGGAATTTGCATTGTAGACGGAGCATCATACGTTGAAAATACTTCACCTCCTGTTTATGATCCCGCTACCGTAAAAACATCAAAATCAACGTACGTAAGGTAAGATGGAGACCGAGTATCATGACTTTCTGACGCTGGCTAGATGGGATGGAATCTAGCTCCGATAAGCCATCACGGTTCTGAAATGTATCCATTAGCAGCCGGAATGGTCCGAGGAGGCTTGAAAGAGATCCGATCCTCGATATTTTGACCATGGTGTAGTAAGACGAGAATCCCCCAGTCCCGAGTCTTCAATGAGAGTGGCTAATATTTCGCAGGTCGATAACTGTTGCATTATCCCCGCCAACGCAATATATAAACATGAACTCAGCCTTCTGCTTCCGCTTAAACCTGCAAATCCCAGTCCCATCTCAAGGACGATAATTCGCAAGCCAAATCGCAACCCGCATTCCCACCATGGCGAAGCCAATCGTGCTGTCCCTCGACCACATCGTGCTCACCGTCAAATCGCTCCCCGCGACAATCGCCTTCTACACCACGCACCTGGGCATGCGCCACGCATCCTTCACGTCGGCCAAGGACCCGGCCGTCGCGCGCCACGCGCTTACCTTCGGGTCGGGCACCGCAACGCAGAAGATCAACCTGCACCAGGCGGGCGCGGAGTTCGAGCCCAAGGCGGCGGCGCCGACGCCCGGCAGCGCGGATGTGTGCTTTGTCACGGCGCTGCCGGTCGAGGAGGTGAGGGAGGCGTGGGCGGACGCCGGCTTGGAGATTTTGGAGGGCGGTGCGGTCGTCGAGAGAGTCGGTGCTAGGGGGAAGTTGGCTAGCGTGTATACGCGGGATCCGGATGGGAATTTGATTGAGTGAGTAGAGTCGTTCTTTTTCTTTTCGATAGCTGGTGATTTGGGATGTTTGCTGACTGTGTACAGGGTGTCGAATTATGTAGATTGAATAGCTTTAAGACACGAGCAGGCTTGAGCAAGGTTTAGTGTTTGGAAGGACTATGCGCCAGCAGATGTTGGCGCGCTCTATTTGGTATCATTATCAATCATGAAGTCGCTCGCTCGTCTAACCCTTCTAAATCCTCAGTAGAGTGATGGGTTGGTATGCCATGCAATGAGAAATAAGTCCCGAAATCATATCGTAGAGATCAAAGCCATACCGTCTAAGTCCTCACCCGAAAACAAAACGCCGGCCCTCCATGCAACCCCACAGCTCCTCGACGACATCATCCTGACCCCGCGGCGCTCCTCGTACGGCGAGATAACTCCGTCCCTCAAGACTGGGCTCCCACTCGCCGGGATTCGCACCGGCGACCAAGCCCCCAGCCTCCTCGAGGATGCACCAGCCAGCGGCGACGTCCCAGATCCAGCAGCCGCCCTCCCAGAAGAGGTCGAACCAGCCGGCAGCGACGTAGCAGAAGTCGAGGGCGGCGGAGCCGGACGAGCGCACTGAGTGCACCATCGCGCCGCCGCTGGTCTTGGCCGACAGCAGCTTCTGCGACATGTGCGTGCGCAGCTCCCAGTTGGGGCCGCGGCGCTCGGAGCCCCACTCGAGCGCGACGAGGCAGCCGTTGAGCGAGGAGAGCGCGTCGGGGGCTTGCTTGACGGGGAGCGGCAGCGCGGAGCCGTTGGCGCGGGTCCAGAAGGCGCCGTGGCCCTTCACCGCGCTGAACAGGTCGCGGCGGAAGGGGTTGTAGACGACGCCGACGACGGGCCGCTTGTCGACCGCGAGCGCCAGCGACACCGCCGTGTTGGGGAAGCCGTGGATGAAGTTGAGGGTGCCGTCGATGGGGTCGCACACGAAGGTCGGCTCGTCACTGAGCTTCTGGCCATCTTTGAACGTCTCCTCGCCCAGGAACATGAAGTCCGGGTAGGCGGATTCGAGCCGCGATTTCACCATGTTTTCGATCTGCTTGTCGGTTTCCGTGACCCGGTCGGACGTGTTTCGCTTGGAGTCCGATGTCTCCACTGACGGATCTGCAGCCATCATCATCTCGCCGGCATCACGTGCCACGGACACGAGGGTGTCGTGAATAGCTTGGAGATTGATTCTTGCGAGTAGACAGTTTAGTAGGGCGCTGTCGACGCGTTTGAGACTGACATCAAAATTGTCGCTTGCAACGCTGGATGGTGGAGATGAAGTAGCACTGAAAATGGACGCATCCTCAGGTGTAGTGAAAGAGTCTGACATTCCGTCTGACCCGGCCGAAGAGAAGAGCGCTTCCTGAACACCCGGAGGGATTCGAAGAATTAAAGAAGGGTGAGGAGGAAGCAGCTCACGATTTCCAGGTTGCAAATGGAAAGCGGTGTGAAGAGAGTAAGGAGTCGGCAAGGCGTGAGGACAGGACTTCTGGCTCCTTTAATAGCCGGCTCAGAGGCCTTCGGTCTGGGCTGGGTGTTTCCTGATTGGGAAGCGGCACAACAAGTCACCTCTAGGCAAAGGGAGGCGAACAAGTCAGAGGTTTGATAAGGCCAGTGAGACGGGCGATAAGGATTTTGAAGGGTCAAATACGAATAGTGCGAGTAAAATATATTGACAATGCAACAGAATTACCGACATGAAATTACACTTTTGCGGTCAAGAAGTTGAGCCCGGCCGCATCTAAAATCCAGGGAGAGCAATGCATTCCACCAACCAAAGCACGCGAATGAAGGAAATTCTGAGAGAATTGTGCCGTGGCTCCTAGAAACTCGGTCGTAGGTGTGGATTACCTTGGCCCGGTGTCACGGTAACGGGTCGGTGGGTTTATACAGATGCGGTGGCTTTGAGCAGGCATTTGGTTCCGCTGGTGTTGGTTGTCGGTGAGGATGGGACGATACCTCTGGTGGTTGGATTCCTCACCCTCCAACACAGCTCCTTCGGTCAAACCACTTTTCAGCCCGCTACGCTCCTTTTCTTGCTTCAGAGCGCCATGTCATTCCGACAAGTTGGCAGTTCCGAGTCATGGCGTCTGGCCAGAGTGAATGAACGTTAATTATGGAGGAGAGAAGTTCCGCATCGTCCCGAGGCGGGTCAACAACGCGACCTCGGGAGGCTGCATGCACGCCCATAGCCAGGCCCATGCAGTCTGAAACACTTGTTGAAGTGGAATACATGCGTAGGTAACCGGGGTTTACATGTGATAGTCGAGGTCCAGAATCCCAAAGGAGTACGGCGGCGCGTGTTTCCGTGCGTGGCGACGGGCGAGATTGACACTGGCTCAACATATCTTTATGATTGCACATCATCCGACGACGACGACACTACGATAGCGGATAAAGGTGCATGCTGTGTTCTGGAGCACAGTTTGCGCTGTTAATAAAGCGATCCACGTAAGACTTGTCATACGTGAGTTGGTGCGCGAATGGCTAGTTGCGGCAGTTCTGGCTAAATATCTACAGCTGTTGAAGCCCTTTCTATCGTATCTCGTTTAAATGCAGGGCATTGCCTGTGCGCCCATGTCGGCTTCCATTTGCCTTGCAGTTGCAGTTCGCCTCACTTTATGTCGAAGATCAATTTGCGGCAATATCGAGCTTGTTATGCGGGTCGACGCTTGTACACGCTGAACTCCAAACCGCCAGTATACGGCAACGTTACGCTCTGGAACTGCTCGTCCTCTCTCAGCATTTTGAGGAGATCAGTGTAATCGACTGCGGATTTGATCGTATTATCCGTAACCACGACAGCTCCATCTCTCATTCTCGGCAATAGCAATTTGAGCGCTGGCAATGCCACATAGGCCCAGACTGTTGTCAATTAGTAAAAATCCTAGAGGATGTTATGATGCAGCTCACTATCGAGTAAAACAAAGTGGACCTCTTCAACATTTTCTTTCAGCGTTTCAAGCAGATTGCCAACACGCAAGTCAATGACATCTTCCACAGCATTGCCGGCTTCAGACCAATGTTTCTTCGCGATATCGGCCTTGGTCTCTTCCTTCTCAGTCGCAATGACCTTCGGCTTGATTCCCTTGCCCTGCGCATTCGCCGCCGCCGCGAGTGCAAGGTAAATCGTGCTAACTCCGAAGCTAGTTCCAATCTCAACAATGCTGGTCGCTCCGGATGCTAAAATCAGGTTGTAGACCAGCAGTGATTTGTCCTTGTCGAGGGCGATGAACTTGTCGCGCATTTGGTCGTCCTCGAGTTTCATGCTTTCCTTGGGATCGGTTTTGAAAAGAGCACGGATTTGCTTCCGGACGGATGGGTCGATCTGCGATTCCTGAGTGGACGATGCATTGTGCAAGCGGTCCAAAAGTACCCGAATCGATGGGCTGAAGGTACTAGGGTACGAAAGTGGAGGATTTGAAGACATTAAGTTTATGGTGGTCAAATAGATTGAGATGAGGAAAGGATACAGAGACAGATACAATCGAAGAGTGAGAATTAGACGCTTGTTTGTTTCTCGACGCCCTTTGATATTTGTGCCTCCAATTCTTACCCTACGAGACCGCAGAATGCAATGCCGGCACCCTACCAGTTATATAGCTTTATTTCCTATAACGTAAAGCGCAGATGCAAGATGTTCGCTGTGACTCATGTAATTGCACGAGGTCGGGGTGTGTGTGGAGGTTGATCAAGGTTGCGAAGTCGGGCTCCTCCATCGGCAAGTCAATCATGGGGCTTTCCTTAGAATACCTGGTCGGAGTACGAAGGTACTTGGGCACACTAGGAACGAGCCAAAAAGCCAGACTTTGCTGCTTAAGGTATCGTATGTTGCTTCTGAAAGCCGCAGGGTGTTTCGGAGATAGGAAAGGATATAAAATTCACACCAAATTGTGTCGACTATTTGTAACTACTAATACGATAGTGCATTGCTGCAAGAAGCCACCTCACAAATGCTAGAGGACTCTGGGGTCCGGTACGGTACCTCTACGATACTCCAAACTTGATGTGGGAATACGCGTTTGATATCTCATGATCCCCGTGACCTCAACCAATACGATAGAGTACTCCCTCCGCCAAATAACTCCAACTTTCGATTAATTGATGCCTAGTGCAGATTCTGTGCTACGCCGTATCACATAACTCCACTAAAACGGCCGATTCTCTCTGCTTGGATGTAATGTCCCAGAGCTAATGCGATCATCAACACCAAAGCTTTAACTCTATCGAAGGGAGCAACATAAGGCAACCACCGAGTCATGCCTCCCTCGGAGCGACACATCAGAGCTTTGAAGGCTCGTCAAACGAGGCGTGATCTTGCCGAAATTCACAAGGACGACGGTACAACCCTCCAACAACTCCAGTCGCCTTTGTTTGGCAAGCTCCCTACCGAACTCCGCCTTCTCATCTACGAGTTTGCTCTTGCCGGCTACTTTGAAGAACGACCTTCACGGCCCTTTCCGAGCACTAGTGAGCTCAAGTCCTTGGGGTCAATTTTCTGGTGTCTTAAGAATCTATACCCTCCGAAGACTGACACCCAGCTGCTGCTCACATGCCGTCTCGTTTATAGCGAAGCTAATGGAATCCCGATGAGATTCGCAAAGTTCAAAGTTGCCGTTCACAACTATTGGAGTAGTCCATCGCCAACGTACTTTGCACATTTCACACACAAAAACAGTGCAGAAATGCAGGAGGTTGAGTTTTTCCATGCCATGGTGCCCACTTCACACGCGTTCTTCCCCTACCAACAGTTTCAGCCAAAAGTCATCACCCTCCATTGTCAGGCTGAAGGTTGGGTCGAGGCGCACGATCTACCACCTTTGCCATCCTCTTGTTGCAGATTAAATTTGGTACGAGAGGCGAGCAAATCGGAGGAGCAAGCTGTTCGGCGTGAAATGGAAGAAAAAGCTCCCCGACGATTGCGCACATCAAGCGACACCTTTGAACTGTCGAGGGATGGCAACGAGACAATTTTGACCACATATAAGGGCATAAGAGCATTTTCAAGTTCTTGGTGCATTCGAGAAATTCCTTGGAGCTTGCTTGAGCGTTACCACAAACAGATCCATGTCTCGATGCCGCTCGAGGCAACGGATTGGCGCATCATCACTCTAGTTTATACTAGACACGACGTTGTTGACGGATAGTTATATGTCTCCGACATGAGACGTACTTGATGTACTCTGAGACTTGTTGTACAGTTGACGAAACCAAGAGTCAGCAGCGCGTCTCATTTATCGGCGATAGTATCTAATCATCAGGATCTATCCTAGAAGCGATTGTAACTCCGGATCAAATACTGTGTGGCCTGACGATGAATTCTCGAACCTCCGTCACTGCGGTTGCAATAGGATAGTGCTTTTCATCATGTATGATCAGCCTCGAACACTCTCATAAGATCTACTCATCTCAATCGCGAACCGCCTCCAAAACTTTGATCGTTTTCCGATCTCTTTCCGCGAGATCGACCTTCCCAAACGTCTCCTCGCACTGCCTAAAGACCTCTTGCTCCCAACCCTCACCCTTCCCAAAGTTCACCGTACCACCCTCCTCCCAACACGCCTGCACCGACCCCCCAATCTTGCTGAAGAACGCCTCTATACCGCCCTCCCCACCGCCCGCATGGTAGGACCTGAACGGGCCCCAGACCGCCCAACGCGGGCCCATACTCGCAGTAACGATGTCATCGCACTCCGCGACGCTCACCACACCATCGCGCACCAGACGCACCGCCTCGCGCAGCAGCGCGAACGCGAGGCGATTCGCCACAAAGCCAGGAGTCTCGCGGCGCAGGACGACGGGCGCGCGGCCGCGCGCAGCCCAGAACGCGCACGTGCGCGCCACGCTCGCGGCGCTGGTGGCCGGGCTCGGCACGACTTCCAACAGCGGCATCAGGTGCGCCGGGTTGTACGGGTGCACGACCAGCAGCTGGGCGCGGACGACCGGCGGCAGCGCGGCGGCCTGCGCGGAGGCCGGGATGCCGGACGTCGAGGACCACAGCAGCGCGGTTGGTGGGACGTGCGGCGCGATGAGGGCCCACAGCGCGGTTTTGAAGGGTAGGTTCTCTGGGCCTTGCTCTTGGATTATGGAGGCCTGGGATACGGCGGTGGTGAGGGTCGTTGGTGTTGTGGATAGGTGGATGTGTGGGATTGAGGCGTGCAGGGAGTCTGGGAGGATCTTTGGAAGGTTCGTGAGCACATAGTTTTGGAGGTCTGGCCGTGTGTCGTGGAGGGTGAGATTGGAAGCGTCTTTGAGGAAGCGCAGGTGTAGTGCGGCAAAGCTCAGCCCGATGGTCCCGACACCGATGAGCAGAATCTTATCCTCTTCATCCTCCGCATGCTTTTTCGTTTCAGCATTTTCAACAACATTTGTATTGTCGCTGCTTTTGGGAATTGATGAGGCTCTCGAATGCTGAGTCGTCATGTTTGGATATGGGTTCGAGGCTGAACGAGATGTACCTGAGTCGTTTCAAGCCACAAACCCAAGCTCCAGCTCGCATACGGATAAGCGCCCCGGCGTTTCTTGGTGATTCCCGAGGACCATGCAGTAGGAGACGTTTGGTGCGGGGGTGGGGATACGGATGCTTTGCACTGTTTCCGTGGATATCAACCGCCGACTCGGCACCAACTGACGGCGATGACCTTCCGAGATGCGGGATCCGATGGTTTAATTCTTTCTAGGGCGAGGTCTGTCATTCTAGCTTCATTTTTATTTTATTTCATCTTTGTCTTCATCTGCAAACCTCAGCTCTCCCTTGTACATAGCATTACAATACGGTCTGCGAGATGCCCATATTCAAGTCGCGACTCCCGGACATAGCCAGTATGGCTTTTTTCGGCTTGTCTGATCGATGTTGAAGTAATGGACTAACAATTACAGTTCCGAATCACCTCACGGATTGGGATTGGCTATTTGACTCTGATTTCTCGCCCCTGCGACGACTTCCAGACAGCGAGCTTCGAGGATACACCAATGCTGTCACTAAGGAGCGGGTTTCATGGCGTCAGGTTGCTGAGTATAGCACGTACATTTGTACGGCATTGGTTAAGAAGTACGGCTTGAAACCGGGCCAAACTGTTTCTCAGTTCAGCCAGAACACGATATGGTATCCTGTTGTGATGTATGCCGTCTTGAGAGCTGGTACGTGAATCTCCAAGAGATAAGTTTCAATACTCATGTGCGAATAGGTGGTAAAATGTCCGGCGCTTCACCTGCTTACAACGTGGAGGAGATGTCATACGCCCTGGAAAAGGCTGATTCCAAATTCCTCTTCACGTCACCGTCATCCATGGAGGTAGCAGAAGGTGCGGCGAAGAAAGTCGGCCTCCCAAAGAAGAGTCTATTCTTGCTCGAAGGCTCGCTCCCAGGCTTCCAGACGGTGCACGATCTCATCAAGCTCGGCAAGTCGTACGGCCCGCGCGGACAGACTCCGGCCTACAAACTACCGCCTGGAAAGAAAGCACATGATATCTGCGGATTCTTGTCATTCAGCAGCGGCACAACTGGCCTACCCAAAGCCGTCATGATCTCTCACGGAAACGTCATAGCTCAGTGTTTACAGGTACAACAACTGATGCCGCCCGACACCACGCACATTCTGGCGGTGCTGCCGCTCTTCCACATCACCGGTCTGGTTCACCAGCTGCATCTTCCGATCTTGCTGAACGCCGAAGTGGTCATGACGCCGAGTTTCACCATGCCGATTCTGATGTCAGTCATTCAAGAGTACAAGCTGAAAGAGCTGCTGCTAGTGCCACCAATTCTGATCAGGCTGATCCGCGACGCGGTGGTGAACGAGTACGACACGTCGAGCGTGCTGCGCTTCGCGTCGGGGGCGGCGCCACTCTCGCAAGAAGTGATCGAGCAGCTGGCGGAGCGATTCCCGCAAGCAGCGTCGAACAAGCAGTACGGGCAGACGGGGCTGAAGCAGATGTGGGGGATGACGGAGTCGTGCAGCGCGATCACGGGCTACCCGCTGCACCGCGTCGAGGGCTTCAAGTGGGGCAACGCCGTCGGCGAGATCGTCGCCAACACCGAGATGAAGATCATCAAGGAGGACGGGTCCGAGGCCGGCGTCAACGAGCCCGGCGAGTTGCTCGCCCGCGGCCCCCAGATCACCATGGGCTACCTCAACAACCCCAAGGCCACGGCCGAGACCTTCGACTCCGACGGCTGGCTGCACAGCGGCGACCAGGGCCGCATCGACGAGTTCGGCATGATCTGGGTGCTGGACCGCCTGAAGGAGATGATCAAGGTGAAGGGCTTCCAGGTTGCGCCGGCAGAGCTGGAGGACCTGCTGCTCGGCCACGAAAAGGTGGAAGACGTGGCGGTGCTGGGAATTCCAGACGACTATTCAGGTGAGCTGCCGAAGGCATTCATCGTGCTGAAGCCGGACGTGCCTCGTTCCGCAGATGTCGGCCTTGAGTTGATTGCCTACGTCAAGGAAAAGAAGACGCGATATAAGTGGGTCAAGGAGATCGAAATCGTCGACGAAATTCCGAAGTCTGCAAGCGGAAAGATCTTGCGCCGCATCCTCAGAGAGAAACACCGTCAAGCCGGTGGATTGGTTGTCAGAGATCCAGGTAGTGACAAGGCCAGATTGTAGACGCACGGTAATTTCATTTTGCGGCTCTGGAAATATCCTGGAGTTGTGATTTTGCTTCGTTTGTCATTAATTACTTGATACCTTGTACTTTATGTCTATGGACTGAAATATGTCTGAGAGTTTTGTGAATCGCTCCACGCTTCTATGCCGTTTGTCGTGTTGCGCATTCCATTAGCCGAAACGCTAATCATAAATATGCTTCAAGATGTACAAATATCGTGAAGATGAAGAGCGTGTCCCGTGAATCATGCCTCCTAAACTTCAAGACTCATCCCTGTCAGAACCCTCCGGCAGACCTGGTACCGGTTCGTCGGCTGGTCCCACGTCGACGACACTCTCGACGACCAAATCATTAGTTCCACCCTTCTCCGCCTCCTGAACGATCTTCTTCCAACCCAGCGGCTCGCTCTCATCCTTGATAAACTCCATGGTGGGGAAGTAATGTTCGTTCTTCTTCATGGTTGCGACCCATGGGATGTTGTCGAACGTCATGACCTTCAGCCGGAAATAGGTGTTGTCCGGGATGGTCTTGATTTCGCGCAAGAAAGCATCCAGGTCGGGCGTTGACACGCCGTTGACGTGGGTAATGAAATTTGTCGGTGCTAGGCCGTAGGCAGACGCTGGTGAGCCTCGCATTCGCCCTGACACATACACGTCCGAATGCATTCGTGAGATCTGCTGTCTCACGGCATGATGTGGGCGATGGATGATAGCACCGCAGAATAGCAGTGCGCGAGTGGTCTCAAGGTCTGCAGTTGGCACAGTAGGCACTTTAATTGAAACCTGCTTGCGACGCCGAACGATGACCGCATCGAGTAAGTCGCTAGTGTACTGAAGGTCCAAGTCGGAAACTCGGGTCACCAACTTGTTGTTTAGGGTGAGGATGACATCGCTCTCTTGAAGACCGTGACTATGTCCGAAATCGACTTTTCGTACCATGAAGAGCTGGTGGCGTTCCGGATCTTCGCTCTCGACTCGTTCGATCCATTCTTCTGCCACGCCCATAATGCGAGCCTGACTCATATGGATGGTATGCAGCTCCACGTTGAGAATCCTCAGCTGTGGCCGAATTCCATTCTGGATTTGGTTAACCACAGACAGCACCATAGGCGAAGCCAAGCCCAAATGGTATTCCAAGTCTTTGCTACTCTGCGATGATCGTTCGCCCAAGTATGTCAACCACAGAGCTTGGACGGTACCATCTTCATTCACCAAGACACCGCTGCCACATTGCGAAGCCAGGTTCGTGTCAACTGTAATAGCATCGACATTGATGGCTCGGTATCTGGGAGTAGATGTGCTAGCAGGAATAGCGACGGTGGTGATGTCAGTCACCGAAGTTTTGACGACCACTGGACGGTAGTTGTGATTGAACCCAAAGAAGATGGTCTCATCGCCTTGCTTCAGCGTTTCCGTGGAGAGTCTCGCACTCTGTACAGGTGCCTTCACTAGCGATGGATCATACTGTACAATTGCGTAGTTCTGCAACGGGTGTAGAAAAACGACTTTACCCTCGACAATGATGGAATCTGCAATGGTAATATTGATGTCGCAAAGGTCGTACGGCACTACCGCTCGAGAGATGACCACCAAACCTTTCTCAGCATCGATAACGAGGCCATGACCGGTTTTGCGCCCTCTTGGAAATCCATCCAATTTGATTGGCATCAGCGCAGTGATTCGAACGAAACTCTTGACGATCTCGACCGCTTTCGGGTAATTCTGGCTAGGGATTTGAATGAAATTCGCACGTTTCGCTGTTGGCTTGACCGGTGGAAGAGCGTCAGCGAGATCTGAGAAGTCCCAGCGCCCGGATTTATCATTCCGAACAGCCATACGCATCCTGCTTGACCAATGCCTGTCAACAGTGATTATGCCAGTATTCGTTGTATGAAGGTCGCGCAGATGTTTATAGCACATGACCACACGTGCTCGATCCGGAATAGATTTCATCACTTCGATAAATGCATCGAGATCAGGGGTGTCCTTGTTGTCGATGGACTGAATCAGCCAACCAGACTCGGCGCCATCAAGTCTGAAAGAACCTGCAGATTCACAAACGTACACGCCTTGGCCTTTGGTGGCGATTGCATACAGTCGAGCCTGCTGGTAGGAAAGATCGTGGAATGCTGCACCTGCGACGTTGACGAATCGGTCGGGAGTGATAGCGTGCAAGTCGCCTACCGTGATCTCAATTTCGACGTCTTGACCTCCTCGCTGTACCAGAATCTTAACGGTTTTGCCCACACTGGAGTCGAAGATGTCATCAAGGCGAATGAACTGAGTAACAAGTTCATCGTTAACCTTGAGTAAAACATCACCTTCCTCGATCTTACGATGACCAGGTCCGTCCGGAAGGATGACCTCGGCGACAAGCAAGTTGTTCTCTTTCGGAAACGCGTTTCGTAATCGAGCTTCCCAGTCTGGTGTAAGTCCCAATCTTCGGCACTCGTCAAATGGTTTTAGAAGCCACTGAGTCTGAATGGTGCCTCGTGGAACATCATCGCCTCGCTGAACGTGTTGCAGGGCACGCAAAGGTCGGTCAAGTGGTAGGAAGTAGTCGGTAGCTGCTCCATCTGCTCTTCCTCCGGCCTGCAAAGCGACAGCAAATCCATCTATGTTGACCACGGGACTGCCTGAGCTACCACCACTTGCGGCGGCTGCTGCTTGTATGTAGTTCGTATTGAAATCGCTGTAGCCTTCACCGTATTCCGGGGCATTCCTGTCCAATCTGCTGATGACACCTTGAAGTATACTAAGCTTCTCGCCGGCATCATTACCGACAACGCGGATTTCGGCGCCAACTCTGGCCAGGTCTGGTCGCAGCTGAAGAGCTTTGACGGGCATGTATTTGATAGCTTTTGGGTCGAAGCGGAGGATACCGAAGTCGTGGACGGGGTCGCGGTACACAGGGTGGACATCACACTCTTCATGGTTGTCGAAAATGCAATAGCCCCAGAAAGGACCTGCGCCGACCACATGGCGGTTCGTGAGGATGTAACCTCGTTCAGCATCGACAACGAAACCAGTGGCTTCGCTCGAGATGGCAGGCTCGGTGTCAAAGGCACAAGTTTGACAGAAGTGTATTGAGACGACATTCTTGACTACTCGTTCAATAGTGGCTTGCCACTCGACTGTGTCGACGGCGGTCGGCACTCGTGAGAGGGTACGACCCTCGTCCGTCTCATAGGGAATTTCTTGGCCGTTTGTCACGCCGTTGACTGGCGTATCACCTCCGAATGGATAGCTACCCTCTCTTTCAAGTTTGAACTGTTTCATGGGACGGTCGCTCAAGGGAGTGTCAGCTTGCTTTCGCTTGACACGAGGGTCGCCATTCTGATCCATTTCGGGCACTGTGATACTGATGGAATGGCTAGAGGCGGTGAAGAAAGTGCGAAAAGGTTGAGGAGGGCGAGGATGGAGGATTCGTCGAGCGCAGAGGATCGAAGATGCAAGAAATGGTGGTATGGTGTGAGATGCGCAGCGTGTGAGATGGAAGAAGGCTGTGGAAGGAGGAAAAGTCAGCCTGGAGGCGGCCGCAGCTGAAAAGGTAAAGTGAGCGCAGCGGCGCCAGCAAATTGGCATCAGAAGGCAGCGAGCACAAGAAATGCGACGCTACACCTCGTGGATAGATGAAAATGCAGTTGTTTGCGAAAGGATTGCATTTGAGTTTCTTCGGTCGCAGTGCTATGGCCAGGATGAATGACAGCGTGTGGGCTTTGTTCCTTGCAACGCGCCGCTGCGAACTAGGAACCCTGGCAGTGCAGAGTCTTTGATAATACGAGTCAATCACGTCCAATATTGTAACGTCAGCTTTGGAATTCTCCGTACATACGCATATGCTGTATATTCTCTTCAGATACTGCTAGTCTACATTGCCTAACCATAAGGAACATTTCAAAGCTTACAGTAGTGATCGCACCTCGAAACTTCAGCAGCGCCGGCCTTAGAACATCCTCAAACATAAAACAACGAAACAATGAAGCAGAGTTCCGCATTTTGGTCCAGTGGAAATCAACTTCAAAACTGCTAACGGTGCGAAGTCGCTGTGATATTCCTTCGCTGATCAAATGATGATGATTTGTCTGCTTTGAATGATATCACAACTCACCGCTGGCTCTCAATGACTCCGGTCATCCCGTAGCAAACGCATACAAGCAAACGTTTACAATATCTCCAAAAGTAATCCAACAATTCGATCGTAGAAAAGTAAAGCAACTTGAGGAGTTGCTCATAAAGGCAAAGCCATCTAATAATTTGATCGAGGAAAGGTAAAGCAATCTGCCTAATGTAAGTCATGCGTGATCTCATTCAAATCTTAACACCACCATTCAAAGCGTTGCATAAAGAAGCATTCTTCAACGAGCCCAGCTCAAGGCCAGGCATCACATTATCCATTACTAAAGATTACAAGGTGAAGGTACTGCGCCGCTCTCCCCGACACCCCATCTTGGACACAGCGGGCGACCCAAGAAGTGAAGACACCAAAAATAGACACATCAAAGGTGCAGCATCGCACGCAGCGCAGAGAAAATCTCCTGACGCACGTACAACACCTCTTTTCTTCCTCACCGACCACCTACAACTCATCCGTCGGCGTCGTATACAACCAACCCCACGCAAAGGGATCAAAATGCTCTAGAGGCTGCTCCCATCCGGCTCGATGCTGAAAAACGAACGCCTCTATACAAAGCCCGACCCTCGATCCGGTCTCTGCAGGACAACCGATCCCGCCGCCGCTCCACCACACCTCCAAGCCTGCAAATTCGGAAAAAACGGGGCAAAGAAAGAAAAAACACGCGCGGGCACTCGCCGTCGTTGCTGAGGCGGCCCTACCGTAGCGACAGGAATTCGGGGGTATCCAAAGAAGCGAAGAACGGGGTTGGGCGATCGAGGTCGCCGGTGTGTACTCGAAGAAGAAAAAGAAAGGATGGGTTCGAAATGTAGGGTTCGAAAGGAGTAAATGTCACGCTATGCCGTTCCCATGCGGATCGAATCCGACCGGATTCCGCGATGCTGTGAAGAAATATGAATAAGCCCCGTTGATGATGATGATGATGGATGAGCGAATGTTGGAGGGATGATGTCTATGTGCGCGTGTGGTGCAATGCGCTGAGCGAGTCGTGTATATGAGAACGCCGGCGATGCAATAAATGGGTCATTGAAATGGCTGCAGCATCGTGTGCGCAGAAAAGAAGCGAAATGGTTCGTTGGATGGGAAATACTGTGGCTTATCATTTGCCACGTTCGACATCGCTGCCGCTACCGCTAGCCAGTGTGTCACTTTCCCACATATTGTCGGTTGAGCTTCGGGTCCCGCTGCTTGGACTACGACTCCGACTCGAGAAGGAACTTGACGTGCCGAGAGTCCATTCATCGCTATCGCTAAGCGGGTGGAATTCCTCGTAGAAACCCGTCTTCGATGGTACACAGTCGGTTTCTGGCACGTCACCGATCTCGATGTAGTCGTAGTCCCATCGGAATTCCTTATCCCATTGCAAGCGTGGTAGGAACTTCGCCTTGGTGATGAAAAAGCAAATACCGGCAACTGGAGCAAGGTTAGCTGATGTGAACAAACATTGATATGGTGACTGATAGACTTACGTATGGAGCCAACCACGAGATCAACGGCATAGTGGTGAGCAAGGTACATTGTTGACCACCAAAGCCACATGACGTAGGCAATGAAGAGAGGTGTGAGTTTAGGAAAGAGATTGGCCATGAACAGAGCTTCCAGAGTAGCATTGCCAGAATGTAAAGATGGGAAGGCACCGAAGACTAATGGAGAAGCGCTGAAGGTAGTGGTGTAGAGACCAAGACCAAAGAGCTCGTCGACTCGAGCAAGGCCCGCCGGAGATCCCGGAATCGAGTAATTGGCGGCAGCTAGGCCGTACTTGTTCTCATACCACGGCGGTGAGCATGGGAAGAATAGCTGGATGATAACTCCAATCATGTTCATGTATCCGAAGGCTCGTGCGAAGCTCGGAAGGTATTTGGGAGGGGCAAAAATGAACATAATAGCGCAGCACACAGGTGGAGCACCGAAGTGAAGGATGCCGTATGGTAACCATGCCAGGACATCTAATATCCAGTGCTGGTGGGCTTGGAGGATGTTACTGAGGTTGGCACCGTAGAAAATGTTTTCAAGCGCCGGGAGGACACGGACCCAGATTCCTGGTCTATATTCGCTTGGAATGAACCTTTTAATGTCATGTCAGTCAATATTCTTGCCATTCGAGTAGGTGGTTGCGCCAGTCTCGACATAAGCAGGGAGTCTTGGCATTTTTTTTAAGGTATTCGGAGGTGAACTTACTTGCACGACCAGAACAGAAACAGCCAGCCAAGGATTGGAAGAGTCGGGAGGAAGAATTGGCGTGTAATGGGTAGAATAAGGGAGAGAATGATCAAAGTGGCAAGACCCATCTTGACAAAGGCACCCGGACTCTCCACCACGCACAGCACGAAGATGCCTATGAGCAGGAGGAAGATGTACTGGGCGTCATACACCGACCATTGGTGTCGACTTAAGGCCTTGACGGTGTCCAAAGGCGAGAAGGAGAGATCTAGGGCTGCGATGGAGGAGGACGGTGCCATGCCGCTGTGTATGCGGGATTTGGTTGCACGCCATTTTCTTCGGACTTTGTGAGGTATCAAGAGGCGTATCGAAGGAATGGCGCGCGGCAAGGAGGCGGAGATGAATCTGCGCGGCACCGAATCGGTTCGTGAGAAGGTGAAAGGAAAAGATTTTTTCATGCTTGGTGGTGATACGACGCGAGGGTTCGGCGCCGATCCGATATGGACTTTGAGGTGGTAGTTAGGGCCAGGATGAAGGATGCGGAGCAATGGAGATGCGCGGAAGAGGCGGGATTGGGTGGTGAGGAGGGAGGTTGGCGTGGGAGCGCAGAAGGAGCGGAGGAGAGGGTTGCGAGAAGGAGAGAAGGAGTAGAGTGAGCAGCAGAAGAGGAAGTGAAGCAGCACGGATGATGGACGGATGAGATGAGAATCGAGAGTAGCGGCGAAAAAGCGGACGAGGGCGAAGGGAGCGGTAGCGCGCGAGTGGGCAGGGTGGAAAGAGCGAGAGCGAAGCCGAATTCGTAGGCGGGTAGCTGCGAGCCGGGGCCGCTGCGCTGCTGCTGCCACCCTTTTGTGTGGTAGGAGAGCGAGAGCCCAAATGAGCCCAAGCGAGAATACACGCAAGCTCTTCCTTCTCCTCTCACGTATCAATCTGATTAGCCGGCCTTCCCGGCAGTCTGACGAGAGGAACGGGACGGAAGCCTGAACCCAGCGACTACAGAAAAACGGACCATGCATGCGGAGCAGAACTGCCGTTATTTCAGCGCGCACGTAATCCGTTCTTAGTCGTCGGTTTGACAGCTGCCTTCGTTATGTGTGGACAGCCACCGCTGCTGGGGCTTCACGTCTCTGCTCTCGTGCTGCTACTAATTAACGGCAATGTGAAATGACTCTCTTGGCAGTCAACCGTTGGCCGCATTGACGCAAGTGCAATGGCTGATTAGCACGGCAACGGCCTGTGGCCTGTCTTGCGCTGCCTTTCTCGCGTTTTGAGGTATAAGGTGTTTCCAATCGACATGGCTTTCACATCGTGCGGCATCCCGAATCCTCCCACGCCGAACCTCACGATGTCGCGACCATGCACAGCAACGCACTGTATCCACGACTTATTTGTCTGCCACCTTCCGGCCATTGTCTAATGTTGGCCGCTCAGCTTTCGGCCACACCAAAAAAACGAGCACTAACCTCCCCCCGGGTGCTAGAACACCCGCCGTGCTGGGATGGATCAGAGGTACTTCCACTTTGCAACAATTTTGAGTCTGCGCACACATTGTAATTCTCTCAATTCTGTTTAAATTGCGCTCTTAAGCCAATCCTCAATATGCCGGACTGTGCCTACCTTAATATTACACAAGCATGGCTGCCAGTCCGCTGATTTCCGCGGAGTGTACCTTGACGCCACGACGCCGTTTCCACGCTGCAACACCACCATCACCGTCTTTTCTCTTATGGGTGACATTAAAGGGTCCATCCCAATCGATACAATCCATATATGATGCTGAGAAACCTTCATCGAAAATGTACGTGGTGTTAGAAGCAACTCCACCATGCAGGGCGGTACTTGAGGCCGATCCAAGCTGCTGCTTTCGGCGAAGCGTCAAGTCAACAGCGTATTACATGGGTATTTTACCGTTAGCGTACTGCTGTCGAGCCAAACCCCCTAATCGCTACGGTCTTGGTAGACTAACGCTCTTGGGCAGTGCGGATTTCCCTGTGTGGAGGAACCAGCATTTCGACAGTTCACACCGTTTCAGAGACGTATGAGTTCGAGATCAGCACTTATCCGATATCATAACACCCTCGCTCAGTGCTGATGCTACTCCTTCCTCAACATGCATTTCAGCCGCCTCAGGACATGTCCTCTTTTCGAAGCGTTGTTGGATTTCTAATGCTTGCGTCCTGCACGACGACCCGAACAGGACGGTCCGCTACGAAACAAGCTCGGTACTTTAGACTACATCGGGAACAAAGTACTCGCCGTGCCGAGATATCGTCAGCTTCTCCTTGATCCTGGTAGACTCTAGCAATGTCCTCCACTCTCCTATGGTAGTTCTGGAAGCTTCGGCATAAGCAGCAGGCAAAAATGCTTGAATATATATTCACGCTTCACCCCGAACCCCTCTATGAAATAGAGATAATAATAAAAGAATACATTAGAATAGAGATGCTTCACACAAACCTTTTTTTTTAACTATGTACATCGCTGGTGAACTGGAGGCTACACATCCACACCTTTCCAAATCCAACTCCGATGCTGACCACACTTCCTGACACGGCCGAATGCGACGACCGATACTCTGATGGGAATCATGCAACATTCACACAACGTTCTCTGAGTCTGTTCTTGAAGCTTCACGGTGGCAAGTTACTCATCTATATATTTACGTTTTACGCCGGCGCCCGCCTTGAGCAGCAGCTCCACGATCTGCTGGCCTCCGCCGGATGAAGCCGCCTGGAGCGCGTTGCCGTACACGCCGCCCTGAGCGTTGACGTCGGCGCCCGCCTTGAGCAGCAGCTTCACGATCTGCTGGCGTCCGCCGGATGAAGCCGCCTGGAGCGCGTTGCCATAGTAGCCGCCCTGAGCGTTGACGTCGGCGCCCGCCTTGAGCAGCAGCTTCACGATCTGCTGGCGTCCGCCGGATGAAGCCGCCTGGAGCGCGTTGCCATAGTCGCCACCCTGAGCGTTGACGTCGGCGCCCGCCTTGAGCAGCAGCTCCACGATCTGCTGGTCTCCGCGGGATGAAGCCGCCTGGAGCGCGTTGCCATAGTCGCCGCCCTGAGCGTTGACGTCGGCGCCCACCTTGAGCAGCAGCTCCACGATCTGCTGGCCTCCGCCGTATGAAGCCGCCTGGA